>JAEEGF011192791.1_pt1 | contig 54188 bp, 49 predicted proteins | sample 9134171 | NCBI WGS metagenome assembly JAEEGF01 (sample SAMN16246542, study PRJNA631951) | gut metagenome | biome: gut microbiome; feature: rumen; material: AP-attached | host: Bos | place: Iran: Karaj | collected 2018-10 | reverse complement strand
TACGAGTTTTTTTAGATCCTTCGACTCGCTGGCGCTCGCGAAGTCATGACATACTTTGGGGTTTGTCTACACATTGCGCGGCGCAGCGAAAGCTGCGCCGCTGCTTTTCGGGAAGCCCCGGCAAAAAAGTCTTGACAATTCATTTCTTTAGCGTTATGATGCGTCCATCAAACCGAAGAGCAGGAAAAGTACTCCGCAAAACGCATCCCTTCAGAGAGCCGCCGGTCGGTGCGAGGCGGCGGGAGGCGGGCGGAGGAATGGCCCTGCGAGGGCAAACAGAACGGGGGCGCAGCCCCTCAGTATGGGCGACGGGCTTGGCGACCCGTTATCAGTACGCCGCCGTGTGTTGGCACGGTCAGAGTGGGCGCGTGTGCGCCAAGCCGGGTGGTACCGCAGGAGTTTGATGCTCTTGTCCCTGCATTTTTGCGGAGACAAGGGCTTTTTCTTTGCCTCCAGCCTGTGAAAAAAGGAGCGTTCCCCATGAAAAACCTTGAAATCCCCTACAAGACCTATCTCACCGAGCAGGAGCTGCCCACCGCCTGGTACAACCTGCGCGCCGACATGAAGGTGAAGCCGGCCCCCCTGCTGAATCCCGGCACGGGCAAGCCTCTGAGCGCAGAGGAGCTGACGCCCATCTTCTGCAAGGAGCTGGTGCGCCAGGAGCTGGACAACGACACCGCCTTCTTCCCCATCCCCCGGGAGATCCGGGATTTTTACAAGATGTACCGCCCCTCGCCCCTGGTGCGGGCCTACTGCCTGGAGAAGGTGCTGGACACCCCGGCGAAGATCTACTACAAGTTTGAGGGCAACAACACCTCCGGCAGCCACAAGTTGAACTCCGCCATCGCCCAGGCCTACTACGCCAAGCAGCAGGGTCTCCGGGGCGTCACCACCGAGACCGGCGCCGGCCAGTGGGGCACGGCCCTCTCCATGGCCTGCGCCTACCTGGGGCTGGACTGCAAGGTGTTCATGGTGAAGGTCAGCTACGAGCAGAAGCCCTTCCGCCGGGAGGTCATGCGCACCTACGGCGCCAGCGTCACCCCCTCGCCGTCCACGGAGACCGAGGTCGGCAGGAAGATCCTGGCCGCGCACCCGGGCACCACCGGCTCCCTGGGCTGCGCCATCTCCGAGGCGGTGGAGGTCGCGGTCAAGAACCCCGGCTACCGCTATGTGCTTGGAAGCGTCCTCAACCAGGTGCTGCTGCACCAGAGCGTCATCGGCCTGGAGGCCAAGGCCGCCCTTGACAAGCTGGGGGTAACGCCCGATCTCATCATCGGCTGCGCCGGCGGCGGCAGCAATCTGGGCGGGCTCATCGCCCCCTTCATGGGCGAGAAGCTCCGGGGCGAAAAGGACTACCGCTTCATTGCCGTGGAGCCCGCCTCCTGCCCCAGCTTCACCCGGGGCAAGTTCGCCTACGACTTCTGCGACACGGGCATGATCTGCCCCCTGGCCAAGATGTACACCCTGGGCAGCTCCTTCATCCCCTCCCCCAGCCACGCCGGCGGCCTGCGCTTCCACGGCATGTCCACCGTGCTCAGCCAGCTCTACCACGACGGCTATCTGGAGGCCCGGGCGGTGGAGCAGACGGCGGTATTCCAGGCGGCGGAGCAGTTTGCCCGCTGCGAGGGCATCCTCCCCGCGCCGGAATCGAGCCACGCCATCCGCGCTGCCATCGACGAGGCGCTCAAATGCAGGGAGACCGGCGAGGAGAAGACCATCCTCTTCGGCCTCACCGGTACCGGCTACTTCGATCTCACGGCCTACCAGCAATTTAACGACGGTCTCATGACCGACCGGATCCCCACGGACGAGGAGCTTGCGCGGAGCCTCGCCGCCCTGCCCCGGGTGCCGGAGGCGTGAAGGGTGCGGATTGCCGCGCCAGACCCCTTCCGTCACGGCTGCGCTGCGCTTGCCGTGCCACCTCCCCCAAAGGGGGAGGCAAGTCGCACTGGCTCGCAATGACATGCTTTGGGGTTTGTCTACACATTGTGCCCCTGCTTCGGCGGGGGCTTTACTTTGGCCCGGAACTGGGATAAAATAAGGAAAAACCCCTTCGGGAGGATCGAGCTTTGAACACAGCCTACTATACTTGCATCCTGGAAAACCAGCCGGATCGGGCGCTGCGGGTGGCGCGGATCGTCCGGGGCGTCAGCTGGACGGCGGCGGTGCTGGAAAACGGCCAGACCGGCGTCGCCATGCACACGGCGGGCGAGAGCCGCCCCCGGATGTTTGAGACGCTCATCGGGCTTTCCGCCGGAGAGGCCGCCCGGGCCGCTCTCTCCTGGAACTATGAGGAGGCCTCGGAGGGCATGGCGGTTTTGAACGCCTGCTACAACACCGCGGCGCGGATCGACGCCCTGGGCGCCCGCTACACCGGCAGCGCCCTGGAGGGTATCGAGCTCTCGGACCGCACAGTGGGCTTTGTGGGCCATCTGGTCAAGCACAGCGGCATCACCGAGGAGCTGCTCTCGCCGGTGAAGGAATACTATATTCTGGAGCGGGAGCCCAAGCCCGGGGACTATCCGGACGCCGCCTGCGAGTACCTGCTGCCCCGGTGCGACCTGGTGGTCATCACCGGCAGCGCCTGGGTCAACAAGACCATGCCCCGGCTCCTGGAGCTGGCGCGGGGGGCGGAGATCGTCCTCACAGGCCCCACGGTGCCTCTCTGCCCGGCGCTTCTGGAGCTGGGCATCCGGCGCCTGAACGGCTGCGCCATCACCGAGCCGGAGGCCATGTTGGAGAAGATCGTGCAGGAGCGCACTTCGGTGAACGCCTTCTGCCGCCACTTTACCCTGGAGAACTAAGATGGACACGGTCAATCTGATCTGCAGCCTGCTGCTTCTGGGGCTGACCGTCTATTTCCTGCTCGACGCCGCCCTGCGGCGCGGGAGCCTTGCCGCCCTGGCCGCGGGCAGCGGGGAGGAGCCGCCCCTCTCCCGCCCCTGGAGGCTCGCGCTCTGGGGGCTCATCGGGCTCTTCACCCTGCTGCGGCTCTACCGCTTCGGCTCCGTTCCCGGCGGCTTTAATCAGGACGGCGCCATGGCGGCGGTGGACGCGCTGGCCCTGGCAAACCACGGCACCGACCGTTTCGGCACCTGGCTCCCGGCCCACTTCACCGCCTGGGGCTACGGGCAGATGAGCGTGCTGCTGAGCTACTGCATGGCGCCGCTCTTCCGCCTCTTCGGCATGAACAGCGTCACGGCGCGGCTGCCCATGCTGCTCTGGAGCTTTGGCGGCATGGCGGCGGTCTACGGGCTGCTGCGGGGGATCACGTCCCGCCGGGCGGCGCTCATAGGGCTGCTGTTTCTCGCCGTCTGCCCCTGGCACTTCATGCAGAGCCGCTGGGCGCTGGACTGCAACCTCTTCCCCCACTGCTTTGTGATCGGCCTCACGCTCCTGTGGCATGGCACGAAAAGGTCCGCCGCCCTCTACGGCTCCATGGTCTTCTTCGCCCTCTGCATGTACTGCTACGGGCTTGCCTTTCTCTCCGTTCCCCTGTTTCTGCTGCTGGCCTGTGTGCTGCTGCTGCGGGGCAAATGGATCCGCTGGCAGCAGGCGCTGGGCTGCGTGCTCGTCTACTTCGCCCTCTCCTTCCCCATCTACGGCACCATGCTGATTAACGCCCTGGGCTGGGAGACGGTGGAGCTGCCCTTTGTCACCATGCCCTTCTTTCCCCAGAGCGTCCGGGCAAACGATCTGATCTTCTATTCTACGGAGCCCCTCCGGCAGCTGGGCGAGAACGCCAAGGCGCTCTGGCAGGTGGGCTTCCGGCAGGGGCCGGATCTGCCCTGGAACGCCATCGACGGCTTCGGCACCGTGTACCGCTGCGCCTGGCCCCTGGGGCTTCTGGGGCTGGGGCTGACCGTCGCCCGCGCTCTCCGCGCCGCGGATCGGCGGCAGCGCCTGGGCTATCGGCTGCTGCTGCTCTACTGGCTCTGCGCCCTCCTCACCGGGCTCTGCGTGAACGGCGTCAACGTGAACCGCCTGAACATCCTCTTCTACGCCCACGCGCTCTTCATCGTCCTGGGGGCGGAGGCCCTGCTGCGCCGCGCCAGGCTGCGCTGGCCGCTGCTGGGCGCCTGCCTGCTGCTGAGCGCCCTGTTTTTCCACAGCTACTTCGGCCCCTGGGCGGAGCGGATCTCCGACCTCTTTTACGAGGACTTCCTGCAGGCTGTAAGCTACGCCGGGGAGCAGGAGGCCGAGCGCATCGTCATCACCCCGGACGTGCAGTTCACCGGCAGCCGCCAGGTGGCCGAGATCCTGACCCTCTACGAGCTGGATCTGGACGCCGAGTACTTCCAGGGCAAGACCGACGAGCCCATCCCCTACCGGGAGCGCTTCGTCTACCGGAATCTGACGGGGGAGGATCTGGCGTCTCCGACGCCGGGGACGCTCTTTGTGCTGAAAACTTCCACCCTGCCGCCGGAGCTCCCGGCGGGCTGGGGCACACAGGATTTTGACAGCTACTGCGTGCTCTATTATTTAGGAGGATAAGATGGAGATATTTGAAGAACGCTACACCGTCCCCCAGGAGGGGCTCTGCACCGGGGATCTCTTCCGGCTGATGCAGAAGGTCTCCGGCGACCACTGCCGCAAAATCGGCTACGGCGAGACCTGGATGGAGGCGCGGGGGATCATGTGGGTCATCATCCGCCACGGCGTGCAGGTGCTGCGCTGGCCGCAGCCGGGGGAGGCGCTCCTCGCCCGTACCTGGCCCGGCGCCACCCGCCACGGCATGTGCCCCCGCTTCTACCGCATCGAGGGCGCCGGGGGCGAGCTGCTCATGGAGGGCTGCGCCATCTGGTCGGTGGTGGATCGCAAGACGCGGAAAATGGTGATCCCCGGCGAGTACGGGCTGGAGATCGAGCCCCTGGTCACGGGGCTGGAGAGCCGCCGCCCCGGCGCGCCTCTGCGCCTCGCGGCCACAGAGCAGGCCGCGTACACCGTCACCGAGGACGTGCTGGACGAGAACGGCCACATGAACAACACCCGCTACTACGACCTGGCGGAGGACTGCCTGGGCACCCGGGGCCGGGCGCTGCGCACGGCGCTGGTGGAGTATGTGGCGGAGGCGCGGCTGGGCGACACGCTGCGCCTGGGCTGGAGCTGGCAGGAGGGGCGCTGCGCCCTCTCCGGCGAGCTGGAGGGCACGGCCTTCCGGATGGAGCTCAGCTATTTTGACGGGGAAGCCGCCAAGGCCCCCGCCACCCCTTGAAGAACGTCCTTCCCTGTGCTATACTGAAAAATGCGGCGTCCCCATTACCCGGCGAGCCGCCCCAGCGGGCGCGGCCCCGGCACTTTTGAAAGGATTGTGACATGAAACAGTACGCGGAAATGACCAAGGCCGAGCTCCAGGAGGAGCTGGAGCGCGTGAACACCCGTTACGAGGAGCTGAAGGCTCTGGGGCAGAATCTCAACATGGCACGCGGCAAGCCCAGCAAGCAGCAGCTGGATATGGCTGCCGAGATGATGGACATCCTCCGCTCCGACAGCGACTACAGTATCGACGGCATTGACGCTCGCAACTACGGCAATCTGGAGGGTCTGCCCTCCTGCCGCAAGCTCTTTGCGGAGCTGCTGGACGTGAAGCCCGAGCAGGTCTTCATCGGCGGCAGCGCTTCCCTGCAGCTCATGTACGACACCATCGCCAAGGCCTACACCCACGGCCGGGTGATGAGCCCCACGCCCTGGGCGAAGCTCGACAAGGTGAAGTGGCTTTGCCCCGCCCCCGGCTATGACCGGCATTTCGGCATCTCCGAGAGCTTTGGCATGGAGATGATCCCCGTTCCCATGACTGCTGAGGGCCCGGATATGGACGTGGTGGAGGCGCTGGCCAAGGATCCGGAGGTCAAGGGCATGTGGTGCGTGCCCAAGTACTCCAACCCCGACGGCATCATCTACTCCGCCGAGACCATTCGCCGCATCGCCTCCCTGCAGCACGCGGCTCCCGACTTCCTGCTGATGTGGGACAACGCCTACTGCGTGCATGAGTTCGACGGCGACTATGTGCCCTTCCCCGACATTCTGAAGGAGTGCGAAAAGTACGGCAACGCCGACATGGTGTTTGAGTTCGCCTCCACCTCCAAGATCACCTTCCCCGGCGCGGGCATCTCCGTTTTCGCCTGCAGCGAGAACAATATGGCCTACATGAAGAAGCTCCTGAACGCCCAGATCATTTCCTACGACAAGGTCAATCAGCTCCGCCACGTCCGCTATCTGAAGGACAAGGCCGGCGTTCTCGCCCTGATGAAGCGCCACGCAGCCATCCTGGGGCCCAAGTTCAAGTGCGTGCTGGAGAATCTGGAGCGGGAGATCGCGCCTCTCGGCATCGCCAGCTGGGAAAAGCCCAAGGGCGGCTACTTCGTCAGCGTCAACACCATGCCCGGCATCGCCAGGGCCACCTGGCAGCTCTGCAAGGAGGCCGGCCTCACCATGACCGGCGCCGGCGCCACCTTCCCCTACGGCAAGGATCCCCAGGACAGCAACATGCGCGTGGCCCCCTCTCTGCCCCCCATCGAGCAGCTGGAGCAGGCCATGGACATCTACTGCACCAGCATGAAGCTGGCGGCGCTGCGGAAGCTCCTGGCGGCGTGATGGTTCAGTTTTGAGTTTTGAGTTTTGAGCGAAGCGTTTGAGAAGACGGGAGGCCGCAGCCGCCGCCTCCCGTCAAGCGATTGGCAAGTCCGTTACTGTCATCCTGAGCGAAGCGCAGCGGAGCCGAAGGATCTTTCGGCTCGCCCTCCGGGCTCGCTCAGGATGACAGCACCGCGTTTATCCGCTATCTGCGCCCCTGCCGCTCCTTTCTGGAGCGGGCAGGGGCTTTTTTCGTCTTTTTCCCCAAGAGGCTTTCTCTTTTCTGCCGCCTGTGGTAGAATGGGAACAGAATTGTGCAGAGGGGGGCTTTGCCGTGCAAGCGCTGCTGTTTCCCATGGAGCTGAGCCTGCGGATGGTGCTGATCGCGGTGGTGGGCGTGTTTCTCGCCGGCTTTGTGGACGGGATCGCCGGGGGAGGCGGGATCATCTCCGTGCCCTGCTATCTGCTGGCAGGGCTGGAGCCCCACCTGGCCCTGGGCACCAACAAGCTTTCCTCCTGCATCGGCACCGCCGTGTCCGCCGGGCGCTATATCCACGGCGGCTATGTGGACTGGAGGCTGGGCATCCCCTCGGTGGTGCTGGCCATCGGCGGCGCGGCCCTGGGCACCCGGCTGCAGCTCATGGTGAACGAGACGGTGCTGAAGGTCCTGCTGCTGGTGCTGCTGCCCCTGGTGGCGGCGGTGGTGCTGCGGCAGCGGCAGCTGCCCGAGGAGCGGGGCCAGATCGAGCCAAGGCGGCAGATGGCGCTGGTGCTCTCCTCGGCGCTGGTGCTTGGCACCTACGACGGCTTTTACGGCCCGGGCACCGGCACCTTCCTGCTGCTCTGCTTCTGCACCCTGGGCAAGCTGGATGTGCGCACCGCCTCGGCAAACGTGAAGCTGGTGAACCTCTCCAGTAACCTTGGCGCACTGGCCACCTCGCTGATAAACGGCAAGGTCTTCCTGGCCCTGGGGCTGATCGCCGCCCTCGCCTCCGTGGCCGGGCACTGGCTGGGCTCGGGGCTGGCCATCAAGGACGGCTCCAAGGTGGTGCGGCCGGTGATTTTGCTGGTGCTGGCGCTGCTGGCGGTGAAGGTCGTGACGGAGCTTTTCTGAGAAGGAGAGAAAACCATGAACATTTACGTTGCTTTTTCTCTGTTTTCCCTGATTATTCTGCTTTATTGGGTCATCACGGAACTGTTTACGATCATCTTTCGCTTCACCGGCCTGCCGGAGGAGAAGGCTCGCTTCCAGGTGATCTCCCTGCTCACCGGCTGCGGCTTCACCACCCGGGAGAGCGAGATGATCCTCTCCAACCGGCGGCGGCGCAGGCTGGCGCGGATCACCATGCTCTTCGGCTATGTCTTCAACATCACCATCGTCTCCGCCTTCATCAACGTCTTCCTCTCCCTGAAGGTGGCGCAGGTGGAGGACTACATGCTGGTGGTGCTGATCCCCCTGGCGGTGATCGCCATCATCTTCATCTTCATCCGGGTGCCCGCCATCCGCTCCTGGGGCGACCGGGTGCTGGAGGGCTTTGCGAACCGGCTGATCCGGGGCGAGCAGGGAAACCTTGTGATGCCCCTGGACTACCTGGGCAAGGACTCCATCGCCCTCATCACCCTGCGGCAGATCCCGGAGGAGTATCAGGGCGTCACCCTGGCAAAGACCGGCCTGAAGGCGGACACGGGGATCCTGGTCATGGTGGTGGAGCACCCCAACGGCAAGGCTGAGGCCGCCGGGGCGGACACCGTCTTTTCCGTGGGCGACAAGCTGACCGTCTTCGGCGACTATACCACCATCTGCCGCACCTTCCAGGCCCGGGAGCGCTTTTCCGACGGAGAGTGAGTCAGACGCAGTGCCGCCCTCGCTCCGACAATATTTTCCAAATTTCCCTGCGGATTCTTGGCGGTTTCATGCATTGACAGCGGCTCTGTGCTGCTTATATAATGAGAAATATCATGATTGTAAAGCTGTAACTTTCAGCCGGAGGATCGTATGCATCACGACTCCCTGCGGATGACGGAGGGCCCCATCGCGGGACAGATGCTCCGTTTTGCCGCACCTCTCTTTCTGGGGAACCTGTTCCAACAACTGTATAACACCGCCGACGCGCTGATCGTGGGCAACATGCTGGGCAGCGACGCTCTGGCCGCCGTCAGCGCCACGGGCACCCTGGTCTTTCTCATCATCAGCCTCTTTGTGGGCATCTCCGCCGGCTCCGGCGTGCTGATCTCCCGCTATTTCGGCGCCCAGGATCACGAAAAGCTGGAAAAGGCTGTCCACACCAACGTGGCCTTCAGCCTGTGCGCGGGGCTCTTGATGACGGTCTTCGGCGTGCTGTTCACCCCCTGGCTGCTGGAGCTCATGGGCACGCCCGAGGATGTGATGGATCAGGCCTGCACCTACATCCGCATCTTCTTCGCCGGAAGCCTGGGGCTGGTGCTCTATAACGGGCTCCGGGGTATGATGCAGGCCGTGGGTGACGGGAAAAACCCCCTCAAGTACCTGATCTTCTGCTCCTGCCTGAACGTGGTGCTGGACATCACCTTCATCGGCGTCTTCCACACCGGCGTGGGCGGCGCGGCCCTGGCCACCATCATCTCCCAGTTTCTCAGCGGGCTTCTGTGCCTGCGGCGGCTGGTGACCACCGACGAGGAATACCGGGTGGAGCTGAAAAAAGTCCGCTTCCACTGGCCGACCCTGAAGCTCATCGTGCGCTACGGTTTGCCCTCCGGCATCCAGAACTCGGTCATCGCCATTGCAAACGTGGTGGTACAGTCCAACATCAACGAATTCGGCTCCATGGCCGTGGCCGGCTGCGGCGCCTATTCCCGGATCGAGGGCTTCGCCTTCCTGCCCATCACCAGCTTCACCATCTCGCTGACCACCTTTGTGGGGCAGAACCTGGGCGCCCGGGAGTATGACCGGGCGAAAAAGGGCGCCCGCTTCGGCATGCTCTGCGCCATCGTCGCGGCGGAGGCCATCGGGCTGCTGGTTCATCTGCTGGCGCCGCTGCTGCTGCGCGCCTTTACCGACGAGGCGGAGGCCATCCAGTTTGGCGTGGACAAGGCGCATATCTGCGCGCTGTTCTTCTGCCTGCTGGCGGCGAGCCACGGTCTGGCCGCGGTGCTCCGCGGCGCGGGCAAGGCCGTGATCCCCATGATCTCCATGCTGGCCTTCTGGTGCGTCATCCGCGTGACCTTCCTGCACTTCATGGTGCCCATCTATCACAGTATCAACACCGTCAACTGGGTCTATCCTTTGACCTGGGCGCTGAGCACCGTGTTCCTGGGGATCTACTACTGGCGCGCCGACTGGATCCATAGCTTTGAGAAACAAAACGCATAGAAAGATAGAGGAGGATCGCATTATGCCCATTGTCGTGGTAGGAAACGTATTCGTTGACATCAAGGGCTTCCCCGACAACAAATTCATCCCCGCCGGACGCAATGCCGGCAGCGTGGAGATCGTCCACGGCGGCGTGGGCCGCAATCTGGTGGAGGACATCGCCAATGTGGAGCTGCGCCCCCGCTTCGTCAGCATGGTGGACACCACCGCCGAGGGCGCCGAGGTGCTGCACAAGCTGCAGAACCACAAGGTGGACACCCGCTATGTTGCCCAGGTGCCGGACGGCATGGGCATGTGGCTGGCCGTGTTTGACAACACCGGCGACATCGTCTCCTCCATCTCCAAGCGCCCGCGGATGGACGCCATGCTGGAGCTGCTGGAGCGGCAGGGGGACGAGATCTTCCGCGACGCGGACAGCATCGTCATCGAGATCGACATGGAAAAGGAGATCATCAAGAAGGTGCTGAGCTTCGCGGAGAAGTATCACAAGAAGGTCTTCGCCGTGGTGGCCAACATGTCCATCGCCTCCCTGCGGCGGGACTTTCTCCAGTCCATCGACTGCTTTGTCTGCAACCTGCAGGAGGCGGGCATCCTCTTCGCCGCGGATTTTGAGGAGCTGGAGCCGGAGGAACTGGGGCAGGAGCTGGTCGAGCGGATTCAGAGCGCCAAGATCCCGTCCATGGTGGTCACCCTGGGCTCCCGGGGCGCCGTCTATGCCGACATGGAGGGGAACTACGGCCACTGCCCGCCCAACTCCGTCCGGGTGCGGGACACCACCGGTGCCGGAGACGCCTTCTGCGCCGGCGTGGCCATCGGCCTGACCTACGGCAAGAGCATGAGCGAGGCCTGCGAGATCGGCTCCCGCCTGGCCTCCTCGGTCATCACCATCTCGGAAAACACCTGTCCCCGCTTCCTGCCCCAGGAGCTGGGGCTGGACGTCCAGGTTTCCGATTGAACGAAAAAGCCCTTTTCGCACAGTCTGCGAAAAGGGCTTTTTCGTTGTCCGATTGACTTTCCCACGCTGTCCTGCTATTATTGCTTGTGGATTCGGCCCTTTCGGGCAAGAAAGAAGGATACCATATGGAACGCAAAAGCGGCATTTTGATGCCCATGAGCGCGCTGCCCTCCCCCTACGGGATCGGGACGATGGGCAAGAGCGCCTATCACTTTGTAGATTTTCTCAAGGCCGCCGGTCAGAAGTACTGGCAGCTGCTGCCCCTTGGCCCCACCAGCTACGGGGACAGCCCCTACTCCTCCTTCTCCAGCTTCGCCGGCAACCCCTATTTCATCGACCTGGAGCTGCTGGTGAAGGAAAAGCTCCTGCGCCCGGCGGAGCTCAAGAGCCGGGACTGGGGCGCCGATCCGGAGCGGGTGGACTACGCCAGGATCTATGAAAACCGCTTCGCCGTGCTGCGTCAGGCCTTCCTGCGGGGGCGGGAGCGCTGCGCAGAGGAGCTGGCCGCCTTCCGGCGGGAGAACGCCGCCTGGGTCGAGAACTACGCCCTCTACATGGCGGTGAAGGCCGGCTTCGGCATGGTGAGCTGGACGGAGTGGCCGGACGAGGACATCCGCCTGCACAAGCCCGAGGCCGTGGAGGCCTACCGCGCCCGCTACGCCGAGGACATGGAATTCTGGGTCTTCTGCCAGTTTCTGTTCTTCCGGCAGTGGAACGCGCTGCGCGCCTATGCCCACGAAAAGGGCATCCAGTTCATCGGGGACGTGCCCATCTATGTGGCGCTGGACTCCGCGGACGTCTGGGCGGAGCCGAAATACTTCCAGCTGGACTCCGACGGGGTGCCCAAGGAGGTCTCCGGCGTGCCGCCTGACGCCTTCACCGAGGAGGGGCAGCTCTGGGGCAACCCGCTCTATGACTACGAGGCCATGAAGGCCGACGGCTTCGGCTGGTGGATCCGCCGCATCGAGGGCGCGGGCCGCCTCTTCGATGTGATCCGCATCGACCACTTCCGGGGCTTTGAGAGCTACTGGGCCGTGCCCTTCGGCGACACCAACGCCAAGCGGGGCCGCTGGCGCCCCGGCCCAGGCATGGATCTGGTGGGGGTGCTCACCTCCTGGTTCCACGACCTGCACTTCATCGCCGAGGATCTGGGCTACACCACCCCGGAGGTGGCAAAGCTCCTCAGCGATTCCGGGCTCCCCGGCATGAAGATCCTGGAGTTCGGCTTCGACCCCAAGGGCAATTCCGACTACATGCCCCACAACTGCGTCAACCACAGCGTCTGCTACGTGGGCACCCATGACAACGAAGTGGTCAAGGGCTGGGTCAAGCACACCGACAGGGACACCCTGCGCTTCGCCCGGGAGTACATGCACAAGGGGCGGGACGAGAGCTGGTGCTCCGCCATGCTCCGCACCGGCATGTCCACCGCCTCCCAGCTCTTCGTCATGCAGATGCAGGACATTCTGGAGCTGGGCGAGGAAAGCCGTATCAACACCCCCGGCGTGCTGGGCGGCAACTGGCAGTGGCGCATGCGCCCCGGCGCGGACAACGCAAGGCTGGCCAAAAAGCTCCATCATCTCACCGAGACCTACCGGAGGCTGTAAGAAAGCTCCCCGGCGGAAGAAACCGGTTTCTTCCGCCGGGGAGAAGCTCAGGCTTGAGGAAGGGCCCCCGGATCACGGCGAAACGGGGACATCTTTCCGCTCCGAGCGGCCCGTCGGCAAGAAAAAAAAGAAAGGAATGCACTCCATGAAATCGACAGGAAAAGGCACGCTGATTCGGATAGCCAAGCGATTGACTGCCCACAGACCGTTCGCATGGCTGGCCGCGCAGCTGATGTATCCGCGCTACAAAAAGAGCTCTGCTCTGTGCAAGGCGGTGGACGATTTCCTTTCCCCGCAGGAGAGGGAAGACCGCCGTTTCGTCCGCCGCGTGAAGAAGGACGCGTTTTACAGCACACAGGTTTATCGGGTCTCCTATACGGAATATTTTCTCTTCCGCTTCCCCCTTTTGAACGATCGGGGGAGGCGGACGTATGTGGGCGACTACGAGCGCATGGCTATCATGGAGAGGGTCGTCAGCGAGCGCACCTTGTTCCTTTTCAGCAACAAATATGAGACGTATAAGGCGTTCCGCCCCTACTATCACCGGGAAACGATCCTGATCCGCGGCCCGGAGGACAGAGACGCCTTTGACAAGTTCGTCTCCGGGCACAGAGAGCTTATCGTGAAGCCTGTCGATCAGTCTCTGGGAAGCGGCATCTTCCTTGCGGATCCGGCCGACGAGGCGGACGCCGAAGAGCTGTTCCGCCGGATCTGCTCCGCAGGCGCGACGATCGTGGAAGAGCGGATCCGACAGAGCGCCGACATGACCTCCCTCCATCCGGCTTCCGTCAATACGATCCGGCTGCTCACGAAATACAATTCGGACGGGTCCGTGTCGCTGATCGAGGGCTTTCTGAAGATCGGCCGCGGCGGAAACTGCGTTGACAACGGCGGACAGGGGGGGCTCCTGGCTGCGATTGATCTTGCTTCAGGCGTCGTCACAAGCCTGGGAATTACCGAGAAGCTGGAGGAATTCATCTTTCACCCCGATACCGGCAGACAGATCGTGGGATTCTCCCTGCCTGACTGGGACGAGGCGAAAAAGCTGGCCGAAGAGCTGGCCCGCGTCATTCCGGAGCAGAAGATCGTCGGCTGGGACCTGGCACATACGGACGACGGTTGGGTCATGGTGGAAGGAAACAGCAAATCCATGTTCGTCGGCTGGCAGCTCACGCAGCGCAAAGGCTGGCGCAGTACGGCGGAAAAGGTTTTGGCCGAGTGGATGGAACCTTGACCGGAACAGGCGCGTCGATCCGGAACAGGCGGACGATGCAAAGAGGAATGCAAAAAGGACGGGAAAGCAAAAGCTTTCCCGTCCTTTTTGCGAATGAAGGCGCTGCGCTGATGAAGAAATACCGGTGTCGCGCTTTGCGCGGCAGATTTGGATCCATCTGCGAAGCCGATACCACAACTGGCTCTCCGTGCCCTTCATTTCTTCATTTCTATATCCTACGGCAGCTTTGCCAGCAGGGCGCCGCCGTTTTGCTTCAGCCACCTGCGGGCGCTCGCGTAGTCCGGCAGCACCCGCTGCACCTCCGCCCAGAAGCGGGGCGAGTGGTTCATCTCCAGCCGGTGGCAGAGCTCATGCACCACCACATAGTCCAGCACCTCCATGGGCGCCAACAGCAGCAGGCAGTTGAAGTTCAGGTTCCCCTTGCTGGAGCAGCTGCCCCACTTGCTGCGCTGGCTGCGGACGGAGACGCGCTCATAGCGCACCCCCACCACCGGGGCGTAATAGGCGCAGCGCGAGAGGAACACCCGCCGCGCCCGTTTTTTCAGCTCGGCCAGCTCCTCCTCGCTGAGCTTTTCCACCTGGGCCCGGGCGGCCAGCTTTTCCCGCTGCTTTTCCACCCAGTCCCAGTGCTCTTGCACAAAGCGGTCGATGGTTCGCTGCGCCGTGCGCCGGGGCGCGCGCACCAGCACGGTGCCGTCGGGCCTGAGCTGCAGGGAAAGGGTCTTCCGCTCGCTGCGGATCAGTTCGTATTCCACAGATGCTCCTCCAAAACGCCAACAAAAAACCGGAGCTTGCACTCCGGTTTTTTTGTTGTTCATCGCTTACGGCTTGGTGTAGACAATGACCTTCTTCTCAACGCCGTTGCAGGACACCGTCAGCGTCACGCCGCCGGGCTGATGCTTGAGGCAGAGGACCTCGCACTCCTTGGTATCCTCACTGACCGTGAGCTTGATGACGCTCTCGTCGTTGACGCTCCACTTATAGGGCCCGTTGGGGAACTGATCCACGGGGTAAGCCACGGCGTGGAGCTTGACAGACTCGCCAACCTTCTCGGTGAACTCGTCCTTCTCGTCCTCAAAGAAGAAGACCTTCACAGACTCCGGCACCGGCGTGGGGGTGGGAGAGGGCGTGGGCGGCTGCGCGATCACAGTGGACTGATCCGGCGTGGGAGAGGGGGTGGGCGCCGGGATGGTGCCCTGGCTGGTGGTGGCGGGATTGTCCAGCCCGTCGGGCCGGGCCGTGACCATGACGATGACCGCCAGGATCACCGCGACGACCAGGATCAGGCCGAAAATCATCTGCCACTTGGTATTGGTCTCCGCCCGCTCATAGGCGGCGGTGCCCTTCACGGTGCCGGGGGTAGTGGCGGGGGTACGTCCGCTCTGAGCCACGCGGCGGGTACCGCAGTTGGGGCAGCGGCTGCGCAGGGCAGAAAAGGTCTCCCCGCAGCGGCGGCATTTTACTTCAGGAATAACGCTCATGCTGGTTCCTCCGTTCTATAAGGAATAGAAATTACAGAGATGCTACGGTAAATATTACACCGATTTTTTTCTTTCGTCAAGTATCGCACTGCCCTGAAGCACCAAAAAACGGCAAATTTCCGGGGAAAATTCCCCACTCTTTATAAAATTTAAGAAGATTTTGGGCTGCTCCCGTCTCGTCAGGGCTTGCGTTCCTCCGCCTGCTCCCGGTTCTCCCAGGTGCGCTCGCTGATGATATAGCGGGGACGCCCCTTGGTCTCCATATAGATTTTGCCGATATACTCCCCGATGATGCCGAGACAGATGAGCTGCACGCCGCTGACGAAGCAGACGATGCAGGTCATGCTGGCCCAGCCGGCGACGCTTTTGCCGCAGAGGGCGGTGATGAGCGCCCAGAGGCAGCCGATGAAGCTGATGAAGGCAACGAACACGCCGAAGCCCGTGATGAGCCGCAGGGGCTTTACCGAGAGACTGGTGATCCCGTCCACCGCGAGACCGATCATCTTCTTGAGGGGGTAGTGGCTCTCCCCCGCAAGCCGCTCCGCCCGGGCGTACTCCACAGTGGTGCTCTTGAAGCCCACCAGGGGGATCAGACCCCGCAGGAAGAGATTTACTTCCTTAAAGTTGGCAAACTCCTGCAGCACCCGGCTGGAGATGAGCCGGTAGTCGGCGTGGTTGTAGACCACCTCGGCGCCCATGCCGCTGAGGAATTTATAGAAGCCCTGGGCGGTGGCGCGCTTGAAGAAGGTGTCCGTCTCGCGGCTGGAGCGCACGCCGTAGACCACGTCGCAGCCGTCCCGGTAGGCGTCCACCATGGCGTCCATGGCGTTGATGTCGTCCTGCCCGTCGCAGTCGATGGAGATGGTGATGTCGCAGCGATCCTTGGCCTCCATGAGCCCGGCCAGCACCGCGTTCTGGTGGCCCCGGTTCCGGCTCTGGCAGATGCCGAGATAGTGGGGGTCGGCGGCGGCCAGCTGACGGATGATGTCCCAGGTTTTGTCCTTGCTGCCGTCGTTGACAAAGAGCACCCGGCTCTCGTCGGAAATTTTTCCCGCTGCAATCAGGCTGCGAAGCTTTTCCAGAAACATGGGCGCTGTGATGGGCAGCACCTCCTGCTCGTTATAGCAGGGAATGACGATGTACAGACTGGGGTTCATGTCCTCTCTCCTTTCATCGTTCGGCCGGCTACGGCCGCCAGGATCACCAGCATGGGCAAAAGCGAATAGTGATAGCGATCCGAGACCTCCGCCAGCATCTGCGCCAGCGTCAGCCCCACACAATACAGCGGCGCCAGCAGCGCCGTGCTGTGCTCTCTTGTTTTCCAGAGCCGCCAGAGCCCCGCAAGGCTCAGCAGCCCCAGCAGATAGTAGCCCACATTGCAGGCCAGGATGCAGAGCTTTTTCACCGTGGGCGACAGCGCCTGGGCGGAGTGGTAGGCGGCGCTCTCATCCCGCCCCAGGAAGATGCGAAGCTTGCCCAGCAGCAGCCGAGGCAGCTTCACCGTCCTGGCCCGCTCCATGGCCAGCGCCAGCATCTGCCGCTGGGCCTCGTTCACGTCGTCCTCCGCCGGGCCGTGGAGCACGTCCCCGAAGGTGACCATGTCCGCCTCGGAATAGCCGCCGTCGGTCTCGGGATTGAAGCCCACATAGATGTTGTAGCCCGGGGTCTCGGCGGGCTCGGTGCCCAGGATCCCGGTGAGATAGCTCCGGGCGGGCGCTGCCAGCAGCAGGTACACGGCCAGCAGCAGGGCGAAGAAGCCGCCCCAGCGCAGCCAGTCCCGCTTCTCCCGCAGCCTCTCGCCCCGGAGCAGCAGGATCCAGATCCCCGCCGCGATCACCGGCACCGCCGCGATGGGCCGCGCCATGTTCATGCAGCGCAGCGCAAGACCGGAGAGGGCGCCCAGCAGCAGCGCGAGGGGCAGGCTCCGCCGCCGCTCCGCCAGCTGCATGAGCCGCAGGAAGAGCAGCAGCAGGCAGGTGTACAGGGGCTCGGAGAGCACCATGCCGTTATACAGCAGCTTGGAGGGCAGAAAGCACCACAGCAGCGCGGCCCGTGCCGCGATCTCCAGCCCCCACCGATCCCGGCAGAGGCGGAAGAGCAGCAGGCAGGAGAGCCCCGTGAGCGCAAGGTTCAGCGCGGCGGGCACAGCCGTACTCTCCCCAAAGAGGCGCAGGAAGGGCGCGAGGAAGCTCGAATAGCCCAGCAGATGGGGAAACAGGCACAGATACAGATTCAGGTCGCCGGTGGGGCGCTCCCCCCGGCTGAGCAGCAGGGAGGTCTGCCAGAAGACGCTGTAGTCCCCCTCCGGCTCCAGGCGCACAAGAAGTAGCCACAGGCCGTTCACCGCAAGGCACAGCAGGCACAGGACGAGGGCGCAGCGCCCCTCCCCCAGCTGCAAAAGCGGCCGCAGCAGCTCCCGCCGCCGGAGAAAGAGCAGCAGCCCCGCCAGGCAGGCCGCGGCCAGCAGCGCCGCCAGGAAGGCCGGGTGCTGCAGATCCAGCACCGTGCCCGCCAGCAGCCCCAGCGTCAGCAGCAGCCCGCAGAGGGCCAGCATCAGGCCGGTCAGCAGACGGGAAAGCTTTTCCATCTGTCTCTCCTTTCAGCGCAGAAAGGCATCCAGCTCCTCCACGGTCTTGAAGTAGTGTTCGCAGTTGCGCCGCATGAAATCCTCGATCTGGGGAATGTCGTTGGCCCAGCCCACGGCGGCGAAATCCACCCCCGCGTCCCGGGCCATGTCGTAGCCGGGCTTCAGATCGTCGATCATCAAAAGCTCCGAAGGCTTCAGCCCATAGCGGCGCATGATCTCCTCCAGGGGCCAGGGCTTGGGCTTGCGCCGTTCCGCCGGCTGCTCCCAGCCGAAGATCAGATCCGGCTCCGGCAGCCCGTTGGCCCGATAGTCCCGCAGGATATTCTCATCCATGGAGTGGGACACCACGCACAGGAGCCCTCCCGCGGCCTTGTGCCGCTCCATGATCTCCCGGATGCCGGGATAGGCCATGGGGACCCGGGTGCGGACATAGTCCCGCCAGAAGCGGACCTCGACGTCAAGATCGGCGTCCGTCAGGCCGTACTCCTCCTTGCACATGGGGATGAAGCCCGGGTCGAAGTTTTTCAGAAAATAATGCTCCAGCGTGCAGCTCTTCTCGGGAAAATATTCCTCCAGATAGGCAACAAAGCTGGGGTAATGGATGGTGGCCGTGCTGTTGACCACCGTATCGTCATGGTCAAAGACCAGGCATTTGTATTTCATAAACAGTTCCTTATAGGCTCCCCTGAAAGGGGAGCTGTCTGGCCGTCAGGCCAGACTGAGGGGTATTGCTTCCGTATAGGCTCCCCGGCGGGAGCCGCCTGTGCTTCCCCCGGTCGGGGGAAGCACAGCGGGCGCCTTGTTATTGTCCGTCCTTTTTATGCTCCTGCTGCAGATCCGCAAGGCGGGCAAAGCCGTCCTGGGTGACCTGGATCAGCTCGGAAACCCCCAGAATGAGACTTCCCGCCACAAGGCCCGCGGCCAGGACCGCCATGCAGACAAGTCCCTTGCCCAAAACCAGCAGCACGACCCCCGCGATCAGCGCAAGAGCAGAGAGCGCGATGGCAATGCCGCCCAGCAGGGAGGCCACGCCGTTTCGCGCTGCCGCAGGACGCGGTGCGGGCGCGGACTTTGCCTCCCCCTCAGTCAGCTCCGAGCGGGTCTTCTCCCCCACCAGCATGGAGGACAGCTTCTGCCCGCACTTGGGGCAGCGCCGGGTGCGATCCGGCGCGTCCCCCGCGTAGCCGCAGGCGGGACAAAAGAACACTTTTTTCATGGCGGAAGCTCCTTTCCGGCTTGGGTTTGGAACTCAGTAGAAGGTGGCCACGTCCTGGGCGGGAGGCGCAGAGAGGGTGCTCTCCAGCAGGGTCAGCACCGGCCCGCGCTTGCCGTAGGCCCGGTGGAACTTGAAGTGGATCTTGGCCGTCAGCACCATCCAGCTCTCATCCTGCACCAGCTCGGCCTTCTCCCACTGGCAGACCAGACCGGCAAACTGGATGTCCTCCACGCAGCAGGTCATCACATGCCGACCCACCACGAAGCAGTCCTTGGGGAGCTTGCCCCGCTTGAGAGCGCGGCACTTGAACTTCACGGTCTTGCCCTCGTACTTCTTGGGCTCCTCGGACAGATCCCGGTACCAGAGGGCGTAGTCCTCGTCGTTGATGACGATGACGGGGGCGTTCACGTCAAAGGGCAGGGGATCCTGGATATCGTCATAGACCACCTTGCCGTTTGCGTACTCATAGGCAATGTCCGAGCGGCGGGAGGCGCCCCGGACGATCTTGTGGAAGGCCATCTTGTCCATATCGTCCCGGAAGCGGTTGAACACCACCAGCTCGCAGCTCTTCAGCTTGTCATAGACCAGCTGGCGCATGTTGTTGTTGTAGCTCAGGAAGGTGGAGGCGTCGGCAAACATGAACTCCTGGTACACGGCCCAGTTTTCCGGCATGGCCTGGTACAGGGCGTCCAGCAGCCACATGCCGTTATACTCCACCACCACCCGCTCGGCCCGGGAGTCGTGGAGCCAGGCCTTCAGGTTCTCCTCGTTGAGCTGGCTCTGCTCCTCCACCACCACAAGCACCACGTTGGGGTCGGCAAACTGCTCGGGGGCGTATTCCTCCTCGCCCTCCTCGCAGATCAGCAGCAGGGTGCGCTCGCCGTTGCAGAAGCGCTTGTCCTCCAGGGTCTCCTGGATGAATTTGGTCTTGCCCGCCTCTAAGAAGCCTGTGAACAGGTATACGGGCACATCGCGATTCTCATTCACCGGCAAACAGCTCCTTCAAAGCGTCCTCGCGGATGTGGGAACCGATCACGCAGAAGCGGCCGGTGACCGCGGCGGCGCCGCGGCGGATCTCCATCTCGCCGGGAACATAGTCAAAGTACAGCCACTCGCCGTCGCTGGCGTCCACGATGCCCTTGGCGCGCAGCACGATGCCGTACTGCACCGCGTCGCTGAGCTCCGACAGGATCTCCCGCAGCTCCGCCTCGGAGAACTTCCGCGGGGTCTCCATGCCCCAGCTGGTAAAGACCTCGTCGGCGTGGTGGTGATGGTGGTGCTCGTGATCGTGGTCATGGTGATGGTGGCACTCGCAGTCGGGATCGTCGCACTCCTCCCCGTCCTCGTGGTGGTGATGGTGGTGATGCTCGTGCTCCTCGTCCTCGTCGTGGTCGTGGTGGTGGCACTCGCAGTCCGGATCGTCGCACTCCTCGCCGTCCTCGTGATGGTGATGGTGGTGATGCTCGTGCTCCTCCTTGAGCTTTTCCATCTCGGCCTTGAGGCCGTTTTCGTCCATGGCCTGGCGGATCAGCTTGCCGTCCACCTGGTCCCAGGGGGTGGTGATGAGGCCGGCGTGGTCGTTGAGCCCCTTCAGCAGCTCCACTGCGGTGAGCACCTTGGCGTCGCTGGCGGTGCCGGTACGGCTCAGGACGATCAGGTCGGCGTTCTGCACCTGGTCGTTGAAGAACTCGCCGAAGTTGCGCATGTACATCTTCGCCTTGCCCGCGTCCACCACGGTGACCTTGGCGCCGATGTGGGCGCCCTCCACCCGCTCCACGGCCTTGGCCACGTCGGAGAGCTTGCCCACGCCGGAGGGCTCGATGAGGATGCGGTCGGGGGCGTAGTCGTCCATGACCTTCTTGAGCGCCTTGGTGAAGTCGCCCACCAGGGTGCAGCAGATGCAGCCGGAGTTCATCTCGTTGATCTGCACGCCGGCGTCCTTCAAAAAGCCGCCGTCGATGGCGATCTCGCCGAACTCATTCTCGATCAGCACCAGCTTCTCGCCCTGGTAGCCCTCGGCGATCAGCTTGCGGATCAGGGTCGTCTTGCCGGCGCCCAGAAAGCCGGAGAATATATCGATTTTTGTCATTTTACCTTCCTCCATGTGAAAGATTTTCTAAAGAGGTAGTATATCACTCTTTTCGCGTTCTTACAAGTGCCGGCGACAGGAAAAACAGGGCGCCCGGCTCTCCGGGCGCCCTGTCAATGTGTAGACAAACCCCAAAGCATGTCATTGCGAGCCAGTGCTCACACTGGCGTGGCAATCCGCTCTTCTTCAAAAAGCCCGTGTTTTCAAGGCTTTCAGGTTACGGATCGCCACACCGCTTTTTGCCTTCGGCAAAAATGCAGACATCGGTCACTGGTTCGCGATGACAGAAACCAACTTTGTCTACAGTCTGAAGCCGCGGTTCCCGCGGCTTTTTTGTAAAAAAATTTGCCGTAAAGGGGTAAGAGTCACAAAAAAGTGCGTACTTGCAAAGTGCGGCAAACTCTTTTATACTGAACACAGCAAAGCCCACGGAGGTACCCACCATGTTCAACAGAAACACAAAAAAGAAGACGCGGTTTTCGGATTTTCTGTCCGGAGACTACGCGCTGGACTATATCAACCAGACCACGCCCTATGCCGAGCAGATCGAGCGGGCGGCGAAGCTCATCCGCGAGGCGGACTATGTCCTTCTGGGCGCGGGCGCCGGGATGAGCACGGCGGCAGGCGCGGAATACGGCGGCAAGTTCTTCGAGGAAAACTTCGCCGAGTTCCAGGCGGTCTACGGCAAGGGGCCGTACATGCAGGACATGTACTCCGCCGGCTTCTATCCCTTCCCCGACCAGGAGAGCAAGTGGGGCTACTGGAGCCACCAGGCCCTGCTGGCCGGCGCGGATCTGGACGTGACGCCGCTGCACAGAACGCTGCTGGACGCGCTCCGGGGCAAGAAGCTCTTTCTCCTGAGCACCAACGCCGACCATCAGTTTGAGAAGGCCGGGCTGCCCGTGGAGCAGATCTTCCAGACCCAGGGCAGCTACAATCTCATCCAGTGCAAGCGCGGCTGCCACCCCAAGACCTACGACGCGGTGGGGCTCTTCCGGCAGATGGAGCGGGCGCGGCGAAACGCGAAGATCCCCACTGAGCTGGTGCCCAGGTGCCCGGTCTGCGGCGGGGATATGGAGATGAACCTGCGGGTGGACAACTACTTTGTGGAGGATGAGAACTGGCACGCCGCCGAGGAGCGCTTCAGCCGCTTCCTCTCGGAATGCAGAGAGGGAAAAACCGTCCTGCTGGAGCTGGGCGTGGGCTTCAACACCCCCACCATCATCCGCTTCCCCTTTGAGAAGCTGACGCGACAGCATGAGAATGTGAGCCTGGTGCGCCTCAGCCGCAGCAAGGCCATGGTTCCCGCCAGCCTCGGGGAGCGGGCCGTGGGCATCAACGCCGACATGGCGCAGAGCATCACCGACCTTGCCGCGAAGCTCCGGGGTGCGGAGGCGGATGAGGCATGATCATCCAGACCGGGATGCGCACGGACATCCCCGCCTTTTATTCCAGGTGGTTCTTAAACCGGCTGCGGGAGGGAACGGTGCTGGTGCGCAACCCCTACGATCCCCAGTCGGTGACCCGCTATCGGCTCGATCCGGAGGTGGTGGATCTGATCGGCTTCTGCAGCAAGAACCCCGCCCCGATGCTTCCACACATGGACGCGCTGCAGGACTACGGCCAATACTGGTTCGTCACCATCACGCCCTACGGCAGGGATATCGAGCCGAACGTGCCGGACAAGGAGAAGGTGCTGGAGGACTTCAGGCGCCTTTCGGATTCCGTGGGCGTCGATTCCGTGGGCTGGCGCTATGACCCCATCCTGATCACCGACCGCTATTCGCTTCAGCGCCATATCCGGGACTTTGAACACATGGCGAAGACCCTCTCCGGCTATACGGAGAGCTGCGTCATCTCCTTTATCGACCTGTACCAGAAGGTGAAGCGAAATTTCCCGGAGGCACGGGAGGTGCAGAAGGCGGAGCGGATCGCCCTGGGCAAGGCCTTTGCGGAGATCGGGAAGACCTACGGCATAACGATCCGGGCCTGCGCCGAGGGGAAAGAGCTGGAACCGTATGGCGTCAACTGCGAGGGCTGCATGACCGTCGGCACCTTTGAGAGGGCGCTGCACACCAGCCTGAACGTCCCCAAACGGAAAAACCAGCGGGGCGGACAGTGCGCCTGCGTCCTGGGGACGGACATCGGCGCCTACGACACCTGCGGCCATCTGTGCCGCTACTGCTATGCCAACACCGACGCCGACCGGGTGCGGTGCAATCTGCGCGCCCACGATCCCGATTCGCCCTTCCTGCTGGGCGGGCACCGGCCGGGGGATCAGATCCGGGATGCCAGACAGGTGAGCTGGAAAAGCAGCCAGCTCCGCCTGGAGCTGTAAATCGACGTCCTTACTGAGAGATACTGTCGGCCGGGAGCGCGGAGCAGGTGCAGACACGGCTGAAAAAGAAAAACTTGCGCAGAGGCACGGGACGCGCTATGATTAGAGCAGTATCAACAAATCCCCCACGGAGGTGCTTTCGGTGAACATCTATCAGGATATTTTGAAAAAGCTCGAGGCCGGAGAGGCGATCGCGCTGGAGACCGCGATCCGCGGAGGCAGCGGGACGATCGCAGAGGGCTTTTCCCGCCGGCTCACCGCCGTCGCGCCCAAGGAGGATCTCAAGGGGCGCATGGTCGCCGGGGTGACGGCGGAACGGACGGAGAACGGCCTGCACGTCACCGAACCGATGCTGCCGCAGGAGCGGCTGTTGGTGCTGGGCGGCGGCCATATCGCGCTGCATGTGGTGGAATTTGCGGCCAAATGCGGCTTTTCCGTCATCGTGGCGGACGACCGGCCGGATTTTGCCAACCGTTCCCGCTTCCCGCTGGCCGAGCAGGTGATCTGCGACAGCTTTGAAAACGCCATCCGCAGCGTAAAGCTCACGCCCTACGATTCTGTGGTCATCATCACCCGGGGCCACCGGCACGACGCGGACTGCCTGCGCGTGCTGCTGCCGGGCGTGCGCACGGCCTATCTGGGGCTGATCGGCTCGCGCCGCCGCGTGAAGGGACTGAAGGAAATGCTGGCCGAGGAGGGCTATTCCACCGAGCGGATGGAGGAGATTTGCACGCCCATCGGCCTGCCCATTGGGGCCATCACGCCCCAGGAGATCGCGATCTCGATCCTTGCAGAGCTGATCGCCTATAAGCGGCTGCCGGAGCACGGCAAGGGCCGCTGCGTCTGCGATTCGGACATGGAGCTCTCCACGCTGCGGTATCTCGCGGAAAACCACGAGCCGAAGGCCATCGTCACCGTGATCGAGACCAAGGGCTCCACCCCGCGGGAGGCGGGGGCCAAGATGGCCGTGAGCCCCCTGGGCAAGGTCACGGGCTCCATCGGCGGCGGCTGCAGCGAGGGCGCCGTGATCCGCGACGCGGTGAAGATCATCGGTACCGGGCGCTATCAGATCGTTGACATCGACCTGACCGGCGACGTGGCGGAGTCAGACGGCATGGTCTGCGGCGGCACGATGAAGGTGCTCATCGAGGACGGAAGCTGCTAATTCGGAATTCGCAATTCGGAATTCGGAATTGACGGAGATGGAACTTTTCCCTATATGGGCACGTCAAAAATATCAGGCAGGAAACATTTTATGTGCTTTTGATGTGTCATGAAGAAAAAGAAACTGACAAAAGGAAAGCTCTTTTGGCGCTGTGGGAAGGAGTTCCGGTCGATCTGGCTGCTTGTCCCTGCCATAGCGCTGATCGGCGGCGTTCTCGGCGGGCTCCTCTATCACCTGGGGCTGCGGGAAGTCCTGACTCTCTCCCTGTTCCTGACAGCCCTTTTGTATCTGGTTTTTCTGGTTGTTTTTCTGTTCGGGAGGTGGAAAGGGTTTCTGTTGCTGCTGCGACAGGAGCGGCTCTTTGGCTTTCGCTTTGCCGAGGAGAATCTGGATCCGGAGCAGCCGGATGAACGCTGGTTTCTTTCCACCGATTTCTACCTGCTGGCCTTTCGCCGCGGCTTTATCCGCAAAACCGGGAAAATCCAAAAGCTGTATGATGGCAGAAATCTCTGCGTCATGAACATTCTGGACTGCGAGGGAAAAGAGCACCGGATCCGCGGCCTTGAGCCGGAGCTGCTGGCTCTGAAGCGGTGGGCGGCCGCCGGAGAGAAACAATAGAAGGCAAGGAAAAAGCGCGTGCGGCGCAGATTGCGCCGCACGCGCTTTTTCACGTTCGGGCTTCAGCTCTCGTAGAGCAACAGGACATTCGCCGGGGAGACGCCCAGCTCCGCCGGGAATTGGGCGGGGCGCTTGTCTTTGGGCACCCGCCACCAGATGGGCTCGCTGCCCGGCGCCTGCCCGGCGTAGCGGAACTGGATGGTGAGCTCAAAGGGCTCCTCCAGCTCCTCCTGATAGATCACCGGGAATCGGTTCTGAGGCGCGGCGGCGTTAAAGTAGTGGGCGCGGATGCCGATGGCCGCAAGACCTTCTCTCACAGGCTGCCCCGTGGTCAGGCGGACGCCCCAGGAGGGCACCTCCACCTGGTGCTCCCCGCACTTTCTGGCCGGGGCGATGTTCTTGCAGCCGGTCAGCACCGCGGCGGGGACGCTGCCGGGATCGGCAAAGACGCTTTTGGTGGGCTTGCAGGTCAGAAGCCGCCCCTCGTCCATGACGGCGATGCTGTCGCTCATGGTGTAGGCCTCCTCCCGGCTGTGGGTCACCATCAGCACCTCCCGGCCGAAGGACTGCAGCATGTCCCGCATCTCCACCTTCAGAGCGTCCCGCAGGTGGGCGTCCAGGGCGGAGAAGGGCTCGTCCAGCATCAAAAGCTTCGGCTCGCTGACCAGGATGCGGGCCAGGGCCGCCCGCTGCTGCTGGCCGCCGGAGAGCTGCTGGGGCTTGTGCTTTTCCAGCCCCTCCAGCCGCATCATCGTCAGAATCTCCCGCAGACGGCGCTCCTTTTCTTCCCGGCCCTTGACGGCCCGCATGCCGCAGAGGATGTTCTGCCGCAGGGTCATGTTGGGGAAGAGCGCGTAATTCTGGAAGAGATAGCCCACATTCCGGCTCTGGGGTCTGAGGTTGATGTGCTTTTTCGAATCGTACAGCACCCGGCCGTCCAGCTCGATATGGCCCTTGTCCGGCTTTTCGATGCCGGCGATGCACTTGAGCGTCAGGCTCTTGCCGCAGCCGGAGGGCCCCAGCAGGGTGGTGACGCCCTTTTCCGCCTCGAAGGCGGCGTCCAGCACGAAGCCGCCCAGATCCTTGCGGATGTCCACGATCAGATTCATGCCTTCACCACCTTTTTTTGCCGGGCCTCCAGCAGGTTCACCGTCAGCAGCACCACCGTGCTTATGAGCAGGTTCACCAGCACCCAGTAGAGCACCGCCGGGTCTTTTTTGCTGTTCTGGTAGAGCATGTAGACCGTGGTGGAGACGGTGGCGGTGCGGCCTTCGATGTAGCCGATGAACATGCTGGTGGCGCCGTATTCGCCCAGCGCCCGGGCGAAGGCCAGCACCGTGCCCGCCAGGATCCCCTGGCGGCAGGCCGGCATCCGCACGCGCCAAAAGATATAGCTGTTGGAAAGGCCCAGCGTCTGCCCGGCGTAGCCCAGGTTTTTGTCAAAGCTCTCAAAGGCGCCCCGGGCCGTGCGGTACATGAGGGGGAAGGCCACCAGGGAGGCAGCCAGGATCCCGCCGTACCATTTCATGACGAATTGGATCCCGTGGCTGAGGAGCCAGGCGCCCACCGGGCGGTTCACGCCGAAGACCAGCAGCAGCAGATAGCCGCAGACCGTGGGCGGCAGCACCAGGGGCAGGGTCAGGATCACGTCCAGCACGCCCTTGAGCCAGCGGGGGAGCTTGGCCGCGTAGTAGGCAAAGAAGATGCCCAGAAAGAACACCAGCACGCAGCTGATGGCGGCAATGCGCAGGGAGTTCCACAGGGGGAACAGATCCGCCTTGCCCAACCATTCAAAAAAGTTCATCATTCCCTCCAGAAGGAATCACCCGGGCGGACGTTCGCCCGCCCGGGCAAGGAAGTCAGGGTGCGGGAGAGAAGCCCACCGATTCAAACACGGCCATGGCCTCCGCGCTCTGCAGGAAGGTCAGAAATTCCAGCGCCTCGGCGGGGTGGGGCGCGTTCTTCATCACGGCGGCGGGGTAGATGACCTGGCCGCACATTTCGGCGGTGGCGCTGTCCACAACGGTCAGATCGGAGGAGAAGGCGTCGGTGCAGTAGACCACGCCGCAGTCCACGCTGCCCTCTTCCACCTGGGTGGTGACCTGCTTCACGTTGCCGCCGTAGCTGATGCAGCCGGCGGCGGAGAGCTCCGCCTCGTCCAGCCCGTACCAGGCCAGGATCTTCTGGGTGTACTGGCCCACGGGGACGTCGGCGCCGCCCATGGCCATCAGCACGTCGCCCGTCTCCAGCAGCTGGGCCAGCATGTCAAAGCTCTCGATGCCCTTGGGGTTGTTTGCGGGAACGACCAGGACGACCTTGTTCTCCAGCAGGTTGATGCGGGTGCCCTCCTGCACGAAGTCCAGCCCGTCGGTATTGACTTCGGCGCTGGCGCTGATGTCCAGCTGGTTCATCTGCTTCTGCCCGGCGGAGATGAACAGGTCGCAGGTGGCGCCCTCCTCGATCTGGGTCTTCAGAGTGCCGGAGGAGTCGAAGTTGTAGAGGATGGTGACGCCGGGGTGCTCGGCCTCATAGACCGTCTTCAGCTCGTTGAGCGTCTCGGTCATGGACGCCGCGGCGAAGACCACGATCTCAATGGGCTCGGCGGGCTCGGCAGGGGTCTCGGCCTCGGTCGGCTCCTCTTCGGGGGCTTCGGCCTCAGTCGCTTCCGCTTCGGTGGGCTCGGCGGGGGTCTCGGATTCTGCGGCGTCCTGTGGCTCCTCGGTCTTGGGGGCCTCCGTCTCGCCGCAGGCTGCCAGCGCGAGCATCATGCACAGAGCCAGCAGCAGTGCCAGGATTTTTTTCATGTCTGTTTCCTCCTTCCCGTTTTTCAGGGAAATGAATTTATATAAACGCGTTTTACGCGCTTATATCGGAAGAAAACCGGGATGCTTATACGCCCTTGCCGAAGCCGCAGTTGGGGAAGTGGCAGACCGGACAGTTGAGGCACAGCCCGCCGTGGCCGAGACCGGCCAGATGCTCTTTGGTGATGGGCGTATCGGTCACCAGATAGGGCAGCAGCAGATCAAAGATGGTGCGTTTGGCGTACATGACACAGCCGGGGAGGCCGCAGACCGGCCGCCCGTCCGGCATGTAGGAGACCAGGAACATGGCCCCCGGCAGCACCGGGGAACCGTAGGAGACGATGTTCGCTCCGGTGTTTTTGATCGCCAGCGGGGTCTTGTCGTCCGGATCCACGCTCATGCCGCCGCTGCAGAAGACCATCTCGCAGCCCTTCGCCAGCATGTCCAGCACGGCGGCGGTGATCGCCTGATGATCGTCGCCGAGGATCACATGCTCGGTCATGGTGCAGCCGAATTCCCGGAGCTTCTGCTCAATCACGGGGGTAAAGGTGTCCTGGATGCGGCCGAGGAAAACCTCGCTGCCGGTGGTGACCACGCCGTAGTTCCGGGGCCTTACGGGCACGAGGCGCATCAGCGGCGTATCTCCCGCCAGCTCCTTTGCCTTTTCCATGCGCTCCTTTTTGATCACCAGCGGGATCACCCGGGTGCCGCAGAGCTTGTCGCCCTTTTTCACCATGAAGCCGGAGGCGCGGGTGGCGATCATCATGTCGCCCAGCGCGTTGATGGCGCGCAGCCGCTCCAGGTCGATGAGCAGCAGGCCGTCCTCTTCGGCGATCAGCTCGATCTTGCCCTCTTTCGGCGCAGTGGCGCGCATATGTTCGCCCCTGCAGATGTCCCGCAGGATCTCCGCAGCTTCGTCCTCATGGAGCATGGATTCGTCGTTTTCCCAGATGTAAAGGTGCTCCTTGCCCACGCTCAGCAGGACGGGAATGTCCTCGGGCTCAATGATGTGACCCTTGCGGAACACCGGGCCTTTTTTCTCATCCTTGATGATCTGGGTAATGTCGTGGCAGAGCACGTGGCCGACGGCGTCCTCGGTTTTGACAAGTTTCATGGCTGCCTCCTCTGTTTGTCTCCCTCGGCTCCGCAGAGCCGGTCGATTTTTTCTTTTATGGAACGGGCCAGCGCGAAACGCCGCGCGTGCGCGGCCTGCGCCTCCGGTGTTTTGCATTTGGCGAGACTTGCGCCGAATCTCTCTTCAAGTCCCACGCGCTCCGCGCCTCTCACCAGCTTGTCGGCCAGAAAGACGAGACCTGCTTCGTTCAGCCCGTCGCTGTCCGGCTCGGTATGCTGTCGGACGATCTCCGCCGGTTCCGGAAGCCCGAGCTCTTTGAGCCAAAGCCCGCCGACGGCGGCATGTTCCTGCTCGCCCTTGGCGATGTCGTGCAGCAGGGCGGCTGTGTGGACTGCCTCGCTGTCGAGGGCAATCCCTTTTCCTTTGAGCATGGCGCAGAGCTCGTCCGCCAGCGAGGCGACGGCGCGGCAGTGCGCGATCAGCGCCCCGTCCGCCCCGGACGCGCACAGCATCGCGAGGCAAAGTGCATCCGTCAGCTCCGGCTGGGGCGAGAGCCCGATGTCGCGGATACGCAGCGCGCCGTTTTCCTCCTCCAACACGGTCAGTGAGGTATAGCCGAGCTTGCGGCGCTCACCCGTGATGGCGGCGATGGCGCCCTTGTGGCTGACGAGGGCGATGTCCCCCTCACTCTCGCGCAGACAACGCAGCATCGCCTCCCGCATCCGACTGGCGACAGCCTCCGCGCTCTCGGCGCCGTCCGGCAGCAGAGAGGGGTCGGCCTCCCGCGCGGCATAGAGCTCCGGATCGCGGGCCATGATCTCGCGGAAGGAGAGACCGTCCCACGCGCCCATGTCCTGTTCCTCCAGGCCGGGCATGATCCGCGGTGCGTCACACAGCGGCCGCGCCGTTTCGATGGCGCGGGTGAGCGGGCTTGCAAAGACCGCCTGCACGCCTTCCAGCTCTTTCACGAAGGGCAGACGGGCGGCCTGGATGCGCCCCAGACGGCCGAGGGGAAAGTCGCTTCTCCCGCCCACGCACCAGCGTTCTCCCAGCGGGATATCCGGCATCGCGTGCCGGATCAGATAGATCCGCCTGCTCACAGCTCACCCCCGAAATACACATCAAACAGGGCTTTGGCCTGCTCGCGCAGCGCCGTAACGTACCGGTCGTAGCAGCCCAGCAGCCGCTTGCCGCGTTCGGTGAGCTTGCTTTCGCCGCCGCTGGCTCCGCCCTGGCTGCGCTCCAGCAGCGGGAAATGGAACTGCGATTCCAGCGCGCGAATGATGTTCCAGCCCCCGGAATAGGAGATCTGCATCCGCTCGCAGGCGCGGCGAACCGAGCCCGTCTCCTCCACAAGGGTGAGGAGCATGGCGGTTTTTTCATCAAAAAAAGGCTTTTCCCGGCTCAGCGAAACGCCGATCTCCGGGCGGATCAGCTGCGCGTTGTGATAGGCGAGCAGCGCCTTGTAATCCTCCGGCGTGTCGGCGTCGTGCAGGATGCCGGGGTCTTCGACCTCGACGCGGGTCGTTTCCGCCCCGCAGCGCGAGATCGCCCCCTGCAGCCCGCCCTCGCCGCTGTCGGAGAGGAGCGTGTCCACCAGCGGCGCGGCGATCATCAGCGGGTGCCCGGTCTGCCCCTCGCAGACAGGGCAGGCCAGCTCCGCCTCAGAGTCGATCAGCGCGGTGACGGTGGCGGCGGTGAACAGGGGAATGTCCACCGGCGTGAACAGAATGCGGTCACACTTGTCCTTGAGGTAGGCGAGACCGATTTTGGCCGAGTCGAACATCTGCGTTGTCTCATACTGTTCATTGCGGAGAAATACAAGCCCGTTGTTGGCCAGATGACGCTCCAGAAGCGGGGCGTTATAGCCGGTCACGACGACGATCCGCATCACGCCCGCCTGGTGGAAGTTGGCCACAATACGCTGGGCAATCGAGATGGAGCCGATATTCAGCATGGGTTTGAAGTCACCCATGCGGGAGCTCATCCCCGCTGCCACGATGACAGCCCCAATCTGCATAAAAAACGCCTCCGATTTTCAGCGAATTACAAATGAATATATATCGACAAAGCCAATTATACGCCAATAAATTAGATTTGTAAAGCGAGAAAGTCTGTACAAGGGCGGCAGTTCCGCGTATAATTTAAAATAAAAGGAGATGAGAGCATGAAAGTCTATGTCTGGGGCACGGGCTGCGCAGCGGGAGACCTGCTGGATCGGGGGCTGGATCCGCGGGAAGTCTGCGGCTTTCTGGACGGAGAAGGGCGAGACGGGAGCTTTCTGGGGCGGCCGATCATGGCACCGGACGCGCTGCGGGGGAGGGACTTCGATCTGATCCTGGTGGCGAGCCGCCAGGCGGAGGCCATTGCCGCGAAGGCGGAGGAATTGGGCTTTCCCCGGGAAAAGCTGCTGTTTTGCAGGAACAACTGGAGCCTGCAGGACAGGAATCTCTCCTATGGGCGGGCTGCCCGGGTGCTGCCGGAGGAGCTGCTGGAGGAGCTGCGCCGTCCTCAAAGGGCCATGCGGGATCCGATGTGGCTGGAGCACAGCCCTCTTCAGGATCGGGATCTGGAAAACGACTGCGTGCGGCTGCGGAGCCTGGAGGGCATCTGCCGAAGGCTGGAGGGCGTCCCTGGGGACGCGGCGGAGCTGGGGGTATATCGGGGCGCCTTTGCCCGCTGCATCAACGCCTTGCTGCCAAAGCGGAGGCTCTGGCTCTTTGACACCTTCTCCGGCTTTGCCGAGGAGGAGGCCGGGGGCCAGACCGCGGGGCTGGTGGAGGCCCACCGGCTTGCCGACGCAAAAAAGCTGCTCTCCCTGCTGCCCCATCCGGAGCGGGCAGAGATCCGCAGGGGCCTCTTCCCCGGAACGGCAGAGGGGCTGGAGGAGCTGCGCTTCGCCCTGGTCTCCCTGGACGTGGATCTGGAGGAGAGTACGCTCAGCGGCCTGCGCTGGTTCTGGCCGCGGCTCTCCGCCGGCGGCTTTCTGCTGCTGCATGACTGGGCCAACCCAAAGCTTCCCGGTGTGGCAAGGGCGCTGGAGCGCTATGAGGGGGAACTCGGCTGCGCGCTGCCGGCGGTTCCCCTGTGCGACGTCTGCGGCACCCTGGTGCTGACAAAGTCGCGCCGTCTCAACACTTGATCTCAGTCGCTCACGGCTGCGACAGGTATCCACCTTCCTTTTTGAACAATTTTCACAAAAAGCAATTCGCAGAATCTGCGAATTGCTTTTTGTTATAACTTGCCGCAGCAACGAAATGAAGTGTATGATAAATGCGTAGAGATATGGGGAAGGAAATCCTGCCTTTCCCGGGAAAGAGGGTCGATTCCCATGAACGAGGAACTGTTCGAGATCACCGCGGACGAGATCACGGTGGAGGTTCGGGACAAGACTACGGGCAAGGTCTTTCGGCGGGAGCTGCCCATCGATTACTTTGAAAACGCCAACTTCCTGCGTCTCAGCGGGGAAAATCTGGACGGAAGCCTTTCCCAGCTCGTGTTTTATACCCCGCGGGGGATCGAGCGGGTGAAGGACATCACCGGCAAGGGCCCCGACCATGACCGCTGCGGCGGCCACGGGCATGGTCCTGCATAAGCAGTTCATTCAAAAACGAAGCAAAATAAAACAAACATGCAAGGAGGTACACACATGATCAGAAAAACGCTTGTCATCAACGGCGTTACCCGGAACCTGGTCCTGGACAAGGACGAGACTCTGGCGACCGTCCTGCGTGAGCACCTGCTGCTGACCGGCTGCAAGATCGGCTGCGGCGAGGGCCATTGCGGCGCCTGCAATGTCATCATGAACGGCAAGGTAACCAAGTCCTGCATCTACAAGATGAGCAGAGTTCCCGACAACGCCGAGATCACCACCATCGAGGGCGTCGGCACCCTGAGCGACATGCACCCGCTGCAGGTGGCCTGGATGGCTCACGGCTGCGCCCAGTGCGGTTTCTGCACCCCCGGCTTCATCATCAGTGCCAAGGTGCTGCTGGAGAATAACCCCAGCCCCACCCGCGAGGAAGTGCGCGACTGGTTCAACAAGCAGCGCAACCTGTGTCGCTGCACCGGCTACAAGCCCCTGGTGGACGCCGTCATGGACGCCGCCGCCGTGCTGCGGGGCGAGATGACCAAGGAAGACCTGGTCTTCAAGCCCACCGGCGACAGCATCAAGGGCACCAAGTACATCCGTCCCTCCGCCGCCCAGAAGGTCACCGGCACCTGGGACTTCGGCGCTGACGACGCGCTGAAGATGCCCGGCTGCCTGCGCCTTGCCCTGACCCAGGCCAAGGTCTCCCACGCCAACATCAAGTCCATCGACACCACCGAGGCCGAGAAGATGCCCGGCGTGGTGAAGGTCATCACCTACAAGGACATCCTGGCCGCCGGCGGCACCAACCAGATCAACGGTCTGGTCATGCTGCCCAAGCACAACAAGACCGACGGCTTTGAGCGCCCGGTGCTCTGCTCCGACAAGATCTTCCAGTTCGGTGACGCCATCGCCATCGTGGCGGCGGATACCGAGGAGCACGCCCGCGCCGCGGCCGACGCCGTGAAGGTCGAGATCGAAGAGCTGCCCGCCTACATGAACGCGCTGGACGCCATGGCGCCCGACGCCATCGAGATCCACCCGGGCATCCCCAACGTCTTCTATGAGACCAACTGCATCAAGGGACCCGACTTCGATTGGGACAGCATTCCCGACGAGCAGCAGGTCGAGATCGAGAGCTACTGCTCCCGTCAGCCCCACCTGCACCTGGAGCCGGACAACGGCTACGGCTACATCGACGAGGACGGCATGGTCACTGTGCACTCCAAGTCCATCGGCATCCACCTGCACATGCCCATGATCGCCGCCGGCATCGGCGTGCCCATGGAGAAGCTGCGCATCATCCAGAACCACGCCGGCGGCACCTTCGGCTACAAGTTCTCCCCGACCAACGAGGCTCTGATCGGCGCGGCCGCCAAGATCATCGGCAAGCCCGTCTCCCTGAACTTCAACCAGTTCCAGAACATCACCTACACCGGCAAGCGCTCTCCCGCCTTCATGCACATCAAGCTGGCGGCGGACAAGAACGGCAAGCTGCTGGCCCTGTGGGGCGACAACTACGTGGACCACGGCCCCTACTCCGAGTTCGGCGACCTGCTGACCATGCGTCTCAGCCAGTTCACCGGCGCCGGCTACGGCATCGCCTCCATCCGCAACAAGAGCCAGACCGTGTTCACCAACCACGCCTGGGGTTCCGCCTTCCGCGCCTACGGCTCTCCCCAGTCCTTCATGGGCTCCGAGATCGCCATCGACTGCCTGGCCGCCAAGATGGGCATCGATCCCTTCGAGATGCGCGCCATGAACTGCTACAAGGCTTCCGAGCACACCACCATCCCCACCGGCTACGCGCCCGACGTGTACTGCGAGGAGGCGCTGTTCGACAAGGCCCGCCCGCTGTATGAGGCCGGCAAGAAGAGAGTGGCCGAGAAGAACGCCGCCTCCGACGGCCGCTTCAAGTACGGCATCGGCGTGGCGCTGGGCGTCTACGGCTGTGGCCTGGACGGTGTGGACTCCTCCTCCGCCTATGCCGAGCTCAACAAGGACGGCACCGTGACCATCTACGTCTCCTGGGAGGATCACGGCCAGGGCGCCGACATGGGCGCGCTGGTCTCCGCCCACGAGACCCTGCGTCAGGCCGGCTTCAAGCCCGAGCAGATCCGCCTGGTCATGAACGACACCAAGTACACCCCGAACTCCGGCCCCGCCGGCGGCTCCCGCTCTCAGGTCATGAGCGGCAACGCCTGCCGCCTGGCTGCCGAGGCGCTGCTTGCCGAGATGAAGAAGGACGACGGCACCTGGCGCACTTATGACGAGATGGTCGCTGACGGCAAGAAGCTGAAGGTGGAGGGCAACTGGGTCACCACCTACTGCGCCGATCACCCGGTGGATCAGGACACCGCCCAGGGCGAGCCCTTTGCCACCTACATGTACACCATCTTCCTGCCCGAGGTCTGCGTGGACACCAAGACCGGCAAGGTCAAGGTCGAGAAGTTCACCGCCGTGGCCGACGTTGGCACCATCATGAACAAGCTCCTGGTGGACGGCAACTTCTACGGCGGCCTGACCCAGGGCATCGGCCTGGCGCTGAGCGAGGACTTCGACGATCTCCAGAAGGAGACCAGCCTGCTGCGCTGCGGCATCCCGTACCCCAACGACGTGCCCGATGACATTGAGCTGCATTTCAACGAGACCTACCGTCCCAACGGCCCCTACGGCGCCGCCGGCTGCGGCGAGGCCCCGCTGGATGCGCCGCACCCCGCCATCCTGAACGCCATCTACAACGCCACCGGCGCCCGCATCACCCGCATCCCGGCCCGCCCGGACAAGGTGCTGGCCGCCCTCAAGGCGCTGGAAGAGTAAGCTTTTCAAATCCGATACGCAATGCTATAATGGGGATGTGGGACACTCGTCCCACATCCCCGGTTTATCATTTCCACGGGAGGTGTGTACCTTGCCTCAGATCCAGGAACGGGGCTCGACCCACGTCTATAAGGTCAACAAGATCTCCAAAGAAGAGATGGAGAGCATGGTGGCCCGCTGCGTCTATGAGCAGCCGCCCTTCTGCAGCGCGGCCTGCCCGCTGAAGCTGGATGCGCGCGCTTTTTTGGAGGCGGCCGCTGCCGGGAACTTCAAGAAGGCGCTGCAGCTCTATGAGAAGATCGCACCCTTCCCGCTGATCCTTGCCCACGGCTGCGAAGCGCCCTGCGAGGCAAAGTGCCGTCTGCGCGAAGTCGGAGACGGCGTGGCGATCCGCGCGGTGGAGGAGGCCGTCGCCCGCTATGGGGAGGCGTCCCGAACCGGCAGCATTTTCCGCACCAAGAAGAAGAAAACCGTTGCGGTCCTGGGTTCCGGGCTGTTTGCCCTGTTTCTGGCGGGAGAGCTGGAGAAAAAGGCCTATCCGCTGACGGTGTTCTGCGAACAGCCGGATCTGGACGCCTTCCTGCGCTGCGAAACCGGTTTTCTGGATGCGGAAGCCTTTGCAATCGAGCGGAAACGACTGAAAGCAAAGGACATCCAATTTGTATTCAACTGCAGGATCGACAGAGCTTTCCTGGAAGAGAAACGCGAGGCCTATGACGTGGTTTGCCTGACGGAAGAACTGCGCAGGCAACTTCTGCCGCATGCCAGGTGTATCCCCGAACTCATGTTCTGCGAGGAGGAGAGACTGATCTGCGGCTATGGCAGCGGCGTGATGGACGCTGCCTTCGGCGCAAAGAAGGCGGCTCTCACGGCGGACAGGCTGGCCCAGAACCTTGACCCCCGCAACACCCGCGGCCAGGAAGGAGCGGTGGAGACCTCCCTGTATACCGACCTCACCGCCGCCAGGCAGCTGCAGCGCGTGCCGCTGCCGCCGGGGGGCTATTCCAGGGAGCAGGCGACGGCGGAGGCCGGCCGCTGCATCCAGTGCCGCTGTGAGGAGTGCCTGAAAAGCTGCGCCTTCCTCGCACACTATAAAAAACACCCCGGACTTCTGTCCAAGGAGATCTACAACAACACCCAGATCATCATGGGCGACCATCAGCTGAATAAGCCCATGAACAGCTGCTCTCTCTGCGGGCAGTGCACGGTGGTCTGTCCCAACGGCTTCGACATGGCCCACGTCTGCCATATCGCCCGGCAGAATATGGTCTCCACCGACAAAATGCCCCTGGCGCCCCATGAGTTTGCCCTGATGGACATGCTCTTTTCCAACGGCGAGGCCTTCCTCTCAAGGCCCCAGCCGGGCTTTGAAACGTGCAAATACGTCTTCTTCCCCGGCTGCCAGGCTGCGGCCATCGCGCCGCAGACCGTGCGCGCCGCCTATGAGGATCTCTACGCCAGGCTCGACGGCGGCGTGGCGCTGATGTTGGGCTGCTGCGGCGCCATCTGCGACTGGGCCGGACGCTATGAGATGGAGGCGCAGACCCGGGAATTTATCGACCGCGAGCTTGCGCGGCTGGGCGATCCGATGGTGATCGCGGGCTGCCCGACCTGCAAAAAAGAACTTTCGACCCACGAGGGCATAAGCATAAAAGGCATTTGGGACGTTTTGCTCGAGCTCGGGCTGCCGGAGGGCGCCCGCGGACTCGACCGTCCGGCGGCGCTGCACGATTCCTGCGGCGCGCGCGGCGACGAAAAAACCCAGACTGCCATCCGCACGCTGGCCGCCCGGCTGGGCTGCCGGCTGATCGACATTCCTTATTCCGGCGACCGCTCCCCCTGCTGCGGCTACGGCGGACTTACCGCCTATGCCAACCGCGAGGTGGCGGCGGAGATGACGGAGAAGTGTCTTGAGCGCGCGGACGCACCGACCATCAGCTACTGCATGGCCTGCCGCGACCGCTTTGCCCGGCAGGGCCGGGAATCGCGCCACCTGCTGGAGCTGTGCTACGGCACGGACGCCGGCGCACCGCCGGATATCAGCGAAAAGCGCCGCAATCGGCTGCTGCTGAAAAAGGAACTGCTGTTTGATCTGTGGCAGGAGGAGACGGCTGAGATGAAGCTGGATTTTGAACTGAACTATACCGATGAGGCCCGGCGCATGATGGACGACCGTATGATCCTGACCGACGACGTGATCGCCGTGCTGCAGGATTTTCGCCAAACTGGCGAGGCGGTGCTCGACGCCGAGGACGGACTGCTCGTGGCGCGCAGACGCGTCGGCAACGCGACCTTCTGGGTCAAGTTCGAGCGGGAGGGCGAAGACAGCTTTACCGTCCACCGGGCGTACAGCCACCGCATGAGAGTGGAAAAACGGGAGGGATAAGGATGGCCGCCGAAAAAAACTACTATACCGTAGATCCGCTGGGCAAGCTCCTGTGCGTCAAATGCGGCGTGCCGCTCATCAAGGGAAAGGCGAAGTTCCTGTATCTGGACAACGGCTTTCCCGTGGAGCTGCCGGTCTGCCCCCGCTGCGGCTTCGTCTATGTGCCGGAGGAGCTGGCGCTGGGCAAGGTGGCGTCCGTGGAACGGGCGCTGGAGGACAAATGAAGGGCCATCCGGGCGGCGAGGCGCATACCCGCCATATGCTGGAGCTGGCCGCGCTGCCGCGGGCTGCGCGGATCCTCGACATGGGCGCCGGCGCGGGCAAAACGCTCCGCCTGCTGCGCGCTCTCGGCTTTGACGCTGTCGGGATCGACCTTGCGCCGCGAGCGCCGGAGGTCATATGCGCGGACTTTCTCAGCGCCCCATTTCCGGACGGCGGCTTTGACGCCGTGCTCAGCCAGTGCGCGTTCTTCGTCTCCGGCGACGTGCCGGGGGCGCTGCGGGAGGCAAATCGTCTCTTGAAGCGCGGGGGAAGGCTCCTGCTGTCGGATGTGTTTTTTGAAGCGCCGCTGCCGCTTTTGGAGGCTGGGGGCTTCTCCGTCCTGTCGGCGGAGGACATGACGGCCCAGTGGCGGGACTACTATCTCGAGACTCTGTGGCGGGAGGAGACGGACTGCTGCCCGCTGCCGAAGGGGAAATGCAGCTATTGGCTGCTGATCGCGGAAAGGAGATAAGGATGGATCTGTTTGACAGAATTCTGGAGCTGAGCCGCTACGGCTATTTTTGCGGCCAGATCCTGGCGATCCTGATGCTGGAGACCGTGGGGGAGGAAAACCCCGGGCTCGTGAAGGCCATGGGCGGCCTCAACGGCGGCGTGGGCTTTTCCCAGAACTGCTGCGGCTGCATGACCGGAGGTGCCTGCGTGATCTCCTATTTTACAGGGAAGGGCGAGGACACCGGCATGGACGATCCGGAGCACAAGCCGGCGCTGGGGGAATTTACCCAGTGGTTTGCCGACGAGATCACCGCCGACTACGGCGGCATCGACTGCCGGGACATCACCCGCGGCAACCCCGCCAAGCGGGTGGAGTACTGCCCGCAGATCATCGCCGCGACCTATGAAAAGTGCATGGAGATCCTGTCGGAGCGAGGACTCTTATGATCATCGGAAAAACCAAAAGCGTCTGCCCGGTCTGCCTGCGCGTCATCGACGCGCAGAAGCGTTCGGAAAAGGACGGCGTCTATCTCGACAAGCGCTGTGACGAACACGGCGCCTTTTCCGCTTTGATCTGGGAGGGCAATCTGGCCTCGTATCTCCGCTGGAACAGCGAAAATGCCGCCGTCGATCCTCCCCGCGAGGGGCGCGCACCGGAAAAGGGCTGCCCCATGGACTGCGGCCTCTGCACCGAGCATCTGCGCAAGGGCTGCTGCATGCTGCTGGAGCTGACAGGGCGCTGCAACCTGCGCTGCCCGGTCTGCTTTGCCGCCGCCGGGGAAGCGCCCGCGCCGGATCTCCCGCTTGCCGAGATCGAAAAGCAATACGAATATATGATGACCCACGGCGGCCCGTTCAACATCCAGCTCTCCGGCGGGGAGCCCACGGTGCGGGACGACCTGCCCCAGATCATCCGACTGGGCCGGGAAAAGGGCTTCACCTTCTTCCAGCTCAATACAAACGGCCTGCGTCTCGCCGCGGAGCCGGGCTATGCCGAAACGCTCCGGGAGGCAGGGCTCAACACCGTGTTCCTGCAGTTTGACGCGCTGGACGATTCGGTTTACATAACGCTTCGCGGCCGGGCGCTGCTGGAGGAGAAAAAGCGCTGCATCGCAGCCTGCGCCGCGGCAGGCCTGGGCCTTGTGTTGGTTCCGGTGATCGCCCGGGGCGTGAACGAGGATCAGGTCGGCCCGATCCTGCGCTTTGCGCTGGAAAAGGCTCCCGCTGTCCGCGGCGTCCATTTTCAGCCCCTGAGCTATTTCGGCCGCTGCGCGCTGGAGCGTCCGGAGCGGCCCATCACGATCCCAAAGCTCCTGGCCCTGATCGAAGAGCAGACGGACGGTCTGATGCACGCCTCCGATTTCTACGGCGGCGGGGCGGAGAGCCCCTACTGCTCCTTCCACGCAAGCTATCGCATCCGGCCGGACGGCACGCTCAAGAGTCTGCCCCGCCGGCAGAGCGGCGGCTGCTGCTGCACCAGCTCCGACGATTCCCGCAGCTCCGTAGCCGACCAGTGGAGCGGGGCGCCGCCCGCCTTCGGCGAGGATGACGCCCTCACCGAGACCTCTGCTCTGGACGCCTTCCTGGAGCAGGCGCGGCGCAGCACCTTTGCCGTGTCCGGCATGGTGTTCCAGGACGCGTGGAACCTGGATCTGGATCGACTGCGCCGCTGCCACATCTGCGAGGTCGACAGCCGCTTTGGCATGGTGCCCTTCTGCGCCTATAATCTGACGAACCGGAACGGGGAGGCGCTGTACCGATGAGCATTTCCCGGATCGACGCCCTTCTGCTGGCGCAGGAGGGACTCCGGAGCGTCACCAGAGAGAGCATCGAGGAGATGCAGCTCCGGAAGCTCAATGCCCTGCTGGCACGCGAAAAAGAGCGGGGCGGCTTCTACCGGGAGCTGCCCGATCATCTGGATTCTCTCTCCGCGCTTGCCTCTCTCCCGTTTACGACGGACGAGGATCTGGCCCACCATGCGCCGGGGCTGCTGCTCTGCTCCCAGGCGGAGATCCAACGCGTGCTCTCCGACGCCACCTCCGGCACCACCGGCGCGGCCAAACGCGTGTTCTATACCGAGGGTGACTGCGCGCACACGGTCGAGCTATTTATGGCCGGCCTGGGCGAGCTGATCTTTCCCGGCAGCGTCTCCATGATCTGCTTTCCCTTCTCCGGACCCCACGGCCTCGGGGAGCTGATCGCGGAAGCGATCGAGGGTCTCGGAGCGAGACCGCTCCGACTTGGCGTCGGGCTCAGCTACGGCGAATTTGCCAAGCTGCTGGAAAAAGAGAGACCGGATACCTTCGTGGGCATGCCGGTGCAGCTCCTCTCGCTGCTGCGCGTCTGCGGGCGGGGCAGCCTGCGGCGGGCTCTTGTCAGCGGTGACGCCTGTCCCGATGCTGTTCTCAGGGGCTGCGAGGAGATCCTGCAAAGCCGCCTCTTTCCCCATTACGGTTCCCGGGAGATGGCCCTGGGTGGCGCGATCACCTGCCCCGCTCATGCGGGGATGCACCTGCGGGAAAACCATGTGATCGCTGAGATCGTGGACGAGGCCGGGCGGCCGCTCCCGCCGGGCGAGACCGGGGAGCTGGTCATCACCACCGTCGGCATGGAGGCCATGCCTTTGATCCGCTACCGCACCGGAGACTATACCCGGGTGATCCCGGACAAGTGCCCCTGCGGCAGCGAAGTGCTGCGGCTCGATACCGTGCGCCGGAAGGAGACGGCGGAGCTGGCAGCGCTGGACGAGAAGCTGTTCTCGCTGCCCTTCGTTTGTGACTACCGGGCGGAGAGACGAAACGGACGGCTGCATCTCCAGATCCTGACCTGCGGCGAGGGCAGGCTGCCCGCGCTGGACGCCGAAACAGAACTTCGCCCGGTGAGACCGGAGGACCGCAGCCTGTATGCGGGGAAAAGAAAGGTGGAGGAAATATGACGGAAATCGAAAAGAAACAGACAGAAGAGCGTTGCTGCTGCCCGCCTTCTCCCGTGGTGGACAGAGCGCAGCATAAAACGGGCTGCCTTCTCTGCGGCAAGCCCCTGGTCTATTTTGACCAAACACGTCCGCTGCGCTGCGCCGTCTGCGGCAGAGAGGCCGACGCAAACGCCGCCTGTGAAGACGGCCACTTCGTTTGCGACAGCTGCCATGAGTCTGCCTCCATTGCCTTCTTCGTACCGCTTCTGCTTGCCAGCGCGGAGAAAGACCCGCTCAAGCTCTTTGAGCAGGTGGTCGCGCTGCGCCAGGTGCACATGCACGGGCCGGAGCATCACGTCATCGTCCCCTGCGTGCTGCTGACCGCCTACCGCAACAACGGCGGCGGGATCGAACTGGAAAAAGCGCTGCGCGAGGCGGTGCGCCGCGCCTCCCAGGTGCCGGGAGGCGCCTGCGGCTACTGGGGCGTCTGCGGCGCGGCGGCGGGCGCCGGGATCTACATGAGTATTCTGCTGGGTTCCAACCCCGTCCACAAGGAGGCATGGCCGATCCCGCAGCGGCTGGTCGCCGATGTTCTCAATACGATTGCCGATGTGGGCGGGCCCCGCTGCTGCAAGCGCACCGGACGGCTTGCCATCACCCGCGCTGCGGCCTTTACGGAGGAGCTGCTGGGGGTGGAGATGCCCCTGGGCAAGGTCGCGTGCCGCTATTTCCGCACAAATCGGGAGTGCCTGTATCGCGACTGCCCCTATTTTCCCGCTTCTCCTTGAGAGAAAGAGGGACAGCCCACAGCCGAAGCCCCGGGCTTAGAAAGCCAAACAGAGCTGCCGTGCGCACGGCAGCTCTGTTTGGCTTTCTTGGTATACGAGCCCGGAGGAGGGAGCTTTACGGGAGCAGATCCGCGAGCACGCCGTCTGCGCCGAGCGCGCCGCACTTGCGGCCCAGCTCGGTCAGCTCCGCCTCCAGCGCATCGGAAAAGTCGAGGCCGGTGACCTTGCGCTCCTCGATGAGCCGCGCCTCGATCTCGCCGGGCATGAAGATCTCCTTCACGCCGGCGGCAGTGCGGCTGTTCTTGATCATCGAGGCATAGAGCGCGGCGTGCTCCTTGAAGCGATCCACGTCGATGAAATGGGCGATGTCCAGCAGGATCACGGCAAAGCCGGTCTTCTCGGGCCGCATGTCCTCCACGAAGGGGATCTCGGGGCTGGTGAGCGCGTCGGACAATACGCCGCCGAACATATCGACAAAGACGGCCAGTCCGTAGCCCTTGTGGTCGCCCATGGGGCGGACGCAGTAGGCGGCGTGGGGGTCGGTGGTGGGCTTGCCGTCATAGTCGTTGGCCCAGCCGGCGGGCATTTCCTTGTTCTCCCGGCGATAGGCCTGCACCTTGCCGATGGCGACGCCGCTGGTGGAGACGTCGATGACGATGGGACGGACCGGATTCGTTGTCGGGCAGCCGAGGATGATGGGGTTCGTGCCGATCAGCCGATCCGCGCCGCCGTAGGGCGCCATGCAGGGATAGGTGTTGCTGACCACGATGCCGATCACATTGTCCTCCGCCATGCGGTGGCCATAGTAGCCGCCGCAGCCGATGTTGGCGCTGTTGCGCCCGACGCCGGCGGCCACGCCGAACTTGCGGGCCCGCTCCAGCACCGCGTCATAGACGCGGTTTACCGCCACGATGCCGGAGCCGCCGCCGCAGTCAAAGGCCAGGGAGGCCTCCGCATCCTTCACACAGCGAAAATCCGGCTGCGCCACCAGAGCGCCGGCCATATACTGCCGCAGATAGATGCAAAGGCGGGAGAGACCGTGGGAATAGGTGCCGGTGAAGTCCGAGTGGGTGACGACGGCGGCGAGAGAGGCGGCGTCCTCTGCCGAGACGCCCTGCGCCATGACCAGCCGCTGGATGAGGGTGATTTCCTGCTCATAAGAGAGATGGATCATCGGGGGTACCTCCTTGCTTGATCAAGTTTTTCAGAATGTTTTCAGGCCCGCGGCAAAGCCCCGCTGCTTGCCCCTCGGCGGGGACAGAAGGGCGGTGGGAGGCGCGCCGCCGGGCGGCTCCTCGCGGGGAAGGGAGGGGGCTATGGCCGCTCCGCCGGGATCCGCCTCCCGCACAGGAGCTGCCCGCATACCCGCACACTTTAATCATATACCAAAATGAAGCACTTGAAAAGAGGGTTTTGCTGATTTCGGTCCGGTTTTAAGGATCAGACAGAGAATTGTGCGCAATGTCTTGAAAAACGGTCCGCTCTTCGCTATAATAGTTAGTGATGTCTAACATGCCTTGCATCGAAACGGCGCAGCGGCCCGAAGAGGGCCGCCCGGAAGCGATGGCGGGCACAGAGAAGAAGCAGACGATCAAATGGTTCAAGGGAGGGCAAAAGATGAAAAAGCAGGTCTTTCGTGTCAACACCGACGGCTTCAACGGCGCGTGGTATCCCTGCGCCGCGCCGAGCAGGTGCGGCATCCTCCTCATGCTGGGGGACAGCGCGGAGGATCGCATGGCGTCCTGCGGGGCCAAGTGGCTGAACCGTCAGGGGATCCATGTCCTGGCCATGTCCCCGGAGAAAAAGGATTACGGGCACCACAGCATCCCCCTGGAGCGCTTCGGCAAGGCCATTGCCTTTCTGAAGGCGCAGGGCATTGATAAGCTGGGCGTGGTGGGCGCCTCCACCACCGGCATGATGGCTCTGCTGGCGGCGTCCTATTATCCGGAGCTTTCGCTCACGATCGCCATCTCGCCCCCGGACTTCGTCATGGAGGGCTTCTATCAGGACGGCAAGGACGGCATGCATGAGCGCCCCGGCGACGGGGAATCCACCGTCACCTGGCAGGGCGAGCCGCTGCCCTATCTGCCCTATGCCTACCGCCACCCGGAATATTGGCAGCGGATCGTGGCGGATTCCAAAGCGGGCGGCGACAAGATCGCCTCCCGGAAGATGTTTGACGAGTCCGAGCGCCGCCATCCCATTCGGGAAGAGGAGCGGATCAAGGTGGAAAAGATCCGGGGAAAGCTCATTTTCATCGGGGCGGAGGACGACGTACTGTGGGATACCTGCCGCTATATCCGCCGGATGGAGAAACGCCTGGAGGCGCTTCCCCATGACAGCAGCTATGAAAGCTGGCTTTACGAGCACGGAACCCACTTCGCTTTTCCTCAATCCCTGCTGAAGAGCATGCTCCCGCTGGGCTCCGGCCTTCTGGTTTCCTTGATGTTCAAGGCCGGAAAAGAGCACCCGAAGGAGTGCAGACAGACGCGCATCGACATTGACCGGCGGCTCAAGAAGGCTCTGGCGGAATGGTGATCGACAGGAGGATAGAAAAATGGCGCTTCTCAGAAAATTTTTCAATCAGACCCGAAAGCCGGAGGGCTTTCTCGGAAAACTGATGCTCAGCGGCATGAACAGCGGCCACGCGAAACTGGCGGACTGGGGCTTTGCTCACCTGCCCGCACTCACGGTGACCGCGGCCGGCGAGCGCTACCGCGCCATCGGCCGCGCCATGGAGGTGCCCTATATCGACAGCATGAACGATGAGGACGCCGCCAAGGCTACCATCGCCGCCGTCAAGAAGCTGGGCGCCGACGTGGGCATCCCCGCCGACCTCAAGGAGATCGTCAAGGACGAGGACGTGCTGTTCCTGTCCGAGTCCGCCTTTGCCGACGCCTGCTGCCCGGGCAACCCCCGCGACACCAGTGTGGAGGAGATCGCCGCCCTCTACCGCAGCCTGATGTAAGATAAATACCGAGCGAAGCGGATCCATGCACAAATCCCGTAATTCTCTGCAGAAAAGCAGGGAATTACGGGATTTTCTCTGACCCTCTGTCAGGCAGAGATCCGAAAAAAGATCCGAAAACGCCTTGTATCCGCGTTTTCGGATCTTTTTTTGTTATTTGCCAGGAGGGAAAGGGGAGAGCTTTCAGCGTGTGCTGCCGCCCCAGACGGGGCTGGTCTGCACATAGATCCAATAGAAGGGGCGGTCGGGCGCCGTGATCCGGTTGATCAGCATCGTGGCGGCCAGCCGGCCGATGTCCGCGGTGGGGATCCGGGCGGTGGTCAGAGGCGGCTCCACCACGCTGGCCTCCGGCGAACCGTCAAAGCCCGCCACCATCACGTCCTCCGGGATGCGCAGGCCCCGCTTTTTCAGCGCGGTCATCAGGTGGATGGCCAGATAGTCGTTGGCGCAGACAAAGGCGTCCGGCAGCTCCGGCATGGCGTCCAGCTGCGCCAGCAGCCAGTCCGTCTCCCCATAGGGGGCGCTGTCCGGCGCAAGGATGCAGAGCTCCCGGTCGAGAGGCAGACCCGCGTCCCGCAGGACGAGACCGTAAGCAAACCAGCGCTCGTAGAAGCTGTTGCAGTGCTCAATATCCCCCACAAAGCCGATCCGTCGGGCGCCGGCCCGGATCATGCGGTTTACAAGCTCCAGCACGCTTGTCACGTTTTCCATGGAGACAAAGTCGCTTGCGACGGCTTCCCGGCGGATCCGGGCATAGCCGTCCACAAAGACGGTGGGGATGCCCAGGGAGCAGATCATGTCCAGATAGTCCCGGTCAAAGAGCTCGATGCCCAGGATGCCGGCGGTTTCCTCCAGCTTCAGGTGGGGAGGCAGCCGTTTCTCTGCCAGCTCCTCGGAGGAGATCTCGTAAATTTTTATGGTATAGCCGGAGCGGCTGATATGGTCGGTGAAGCTGGTGATGAAGAAGACGCCGAAATTGTGGCTCATCAGCTTGTGCTGGGTCAGCAGGGCAATGTTGCCCCGGTTGAGGGCGGCTGCCTCGGAAAGCTCCTCCGGCGGCTGGTAATAGCCCAACTCCTGGGCCTTGCCGAGAACCAGCTTTTTCGTTGCTTCCGGGACGGCGCCCCGGTCATTGAAAACCTTGGAGACGGTGTTGCGGGACAGACCGCAGGCCTCCGCAATATCTTGCATGGTAACGCGTTTCAGTGCCATGTGTGATACCTTTCTTGGATCCTACATTAATATATTAAAATCATAACACAGAGAAAACTGAAAATCAAGGTTTACGTTTTGTAAATCTGATTTTGACGTTTTTTGGTGACTTTGCATAAATGGAAGAAGCCTACGCTGACAAATGTTACAAACAGTAAAGCGCATGCACATTATTTATTGACAATCTGTGAACTCGCATTTATACTAATACTGTACAATTGTTTACATTTTGCACATTTATGGCCGCAAGATGGAAACAACGGATTTTTCGGGATCCGGCAAACCGTGAAAAGTAACAAAAAGGAGGAAACAGGAAGCATGTCAGAAGTCATCCTGAAGGGACTGAAAAAGGTCTACGACAACAAGGTGACCGCCGTACACGACGTGAACCTGCACATCGCAGACAAAGAGTTCATTGTTTTGGTCGGACCTTCCGGCTGCGGAAAGTCCACTACCCTGCGCATGGTGGCCGGCCTGGAGGAGATCTCGGACGGCGAGCTGTACATCGACGGCAGACTCGTCAACGACGTCGCCCCCAAGGACCGGGATATCGCCATGGTTTTCCAGAACTACGCCCTCTACCCGCACATGACCGTGTATGACAACCTGGCCTTCGCCCTGAAGCTGCGCAAGACCCCCAAGGCGGAGATCGACAAGAAGGTGCGCGAGGTGGCGGAGATCCTGGACATCACCCAGTATCTGGAGCGCAAGCCCAAGGCCCTCTCCGGCGGCCAGCGGCAGCGCGTGGCCATCGGCCGCGCCATGGTGCGCGACCCCAAGGTGTTCCTGATGGACGAGCCCCTGTCCAACCTGGACGCCAAGCTCCGCAACCAGATGCGCGCCGAGATCATCAAGCTCCGCTCCCGCATCGACACCACCTTCATGTACGTCACCCACGACCAGACCGAGGCCATGACCCTGGGCGACCGGATCGTCATCATGAAGGACGGCTACGTCAACCAGATCGGCACCCCCCAGGAAGTGTTCAACAAGCCCGTGAACCTGTTCGTCGCCGGCTTCATCGGCATGCCCGTCATGAACTTCTTTGACGGCTGCAAGCTCCTCAAGGAACAGGGCAAGTACCTTGCCGAGATCCGCGGCGTGAAGTTCGAGCTCACCGAGTTCCAGCAGAAGGCCCTGGCCCAGAACAAGGTGGAGCCCTGCGACATCGTGGCCGGCATCCGTCCCCAGCATGTGACCGTGGGCGAGGGTCAGCTCAGCGCCAACATCGAGGTCAGCGAGATGATGGGCAGCGAGTACAACATCCACGCCCGCTGCGGCGAGGACGAGGTCGTCATGCTGATCCCCACGGTGGATCTGGAAACGGACGTCTCCATGGGCAGAACCGTGCAGTTCACCACCCGCCCGGGCCTGATCCAGCTCTTTGACAAGGAGAGCGGCAAGAACCTGATCTGGTATGACGAAGAGTCTGCCTCCAAGGACGCGCCCGTCTGCAAAGCCTACGAGTTTTAAAAATTGGGAGGACAACGATGGCAGCTGTGAAAAGTGCACCGAAGGCGTCTCTCCTCTCGAAAAACGAGCCTTCGGGTCCGGTGCTTGAGAACAAAAAGCTCAAGGCCCTGAAAGAAAACGCGCCCTTCCTGATCATGATCTTCCCCGCGGTGCTGGTGGTATTCCTCTTCAACTACCTGCCCATCTACGGCGTGCTGATCGCGTTCCAGGACTTTATGCCCGGCGACAAGATCCTGTCGGACACCACCATCTGGGTGGGCTTCGACAACTTCACCCGCTTCTTCTCCGATCCCCAGTTCTGGCCCCTGATGAAGAACACCTTCCTCATCTGCATTTACGGCTTCATCATCGGCTTCCCCCTGCCCATCCTGGTTGCTCTGATGCTGAACGCGCTCAAGGGCAAGCGGACGGCCAAGTTTCTGCAGACGATCTTCACCGCGCCCCACTTCATCTCTCTGGTGGTTCTGGTCGGTATGCTGTACCTGTTCTTCGGCACCGACGGCCTGGTGAACAGCATTGTAAAGCATTTCGGAGGAAAGGAGACCTCCTACTTCCTGAATCCCGGCGCCTTCCGGCCCCTGTACATCCTGTCCAGCAACTGGCAGGACTTCGGCTGGAGCGCCATTATCTACATCGCGGCTCTCTCCAACGTGGACCCGCAGCAGCATGAGGCCGCCATTCTGGACGGCGCCACCCGCTTCCAGCGCGTGATCCACGTGGATCTGCCCGCCATCATGCCCATGATCAGCGTCATGCTCATCATGTCCATCGGCGGTCTGATGGGCGTGGGCTACGAGAAGGCCCTGCTGATGCAGACCGACGGCAACATCGAAGTCAGCCAGCTGATCTCCACTTATGTGTACCAGCGCGGTCTGACCGGCGTGCCCGATCAGGCTTACGCTACCGCCATCGGCCTCTTCAACTCCGTCATCAACGTAATACTGCTGATCATTGCCAACACGACCAGCAAGAAGTTCTCCGAGAACTCGCTGTGGTAAGGAGGGGAAAGAGATGACGAAAAGAAAGAACGCCCTTCGGGATACCGCGGGCGATAAAGTATTCTACATAATCAACGGCTTTTTCCTGCTCCTGCTTGCCATTATCATCGTCTACCCCCTCTACTTCATCATCATCGCCTCCATCTCCGAGCCGGAGGCTGTGCTGAAGGGCGAGGTGGTGCTCTACCCGGTGCGCATCACGCTGGACGGCTTCGCCAAGATCATGGAGCGCAGCGACGTGTGGCGCGGCTACCTGAACACCATCATCTACACCGGCCTCACCGTTATCCTGTCTCTGATCGTGACGATCCCCGCCGGCTGGGCGCTGAGCCGCAAGACCCTGCCGGGGAAGAAGTTCTTCATGATCTACTTCATCATCCCCATGTTCTTCGGCGGCGGCCTGATCCCGTTCTACAACGTCATGAGCAGCCTGGGCCTGATCAACACCATGTGGGCGGTGATCCTGCCTTCGATCCTGTCGGTGTGGAACCTGTTCATGTCCAAGACCTTCTTTGAATCCAGCATCCCCAACGGCCTCATCGAAGCTGCCAAGATCGACGGCGCCGGCCAGTTCCGCATCTTCGCCTCCGTGGTCATCCCCCTCTCCAAGGCGGTCATCGCGGTCATGGCGCTCTACTACGCCGTGGGTCAGTGGAACAGCTACTTCAACGCCATGATCTTCCTGACGGATGAGACCAAGTACCCCCTGCAGCTGGTGCTGAAGGAGATCCTGATCGCCTCCGAGACCACCACCGGCGGCAGCGGCGAGACGATCCTCCAGCAGTTCCGTCTGGCCAACCAGCTCAAGTACGTCTCCGTTATCGTCTCCAGCCTTCCCGTCCTGTGCCTGTACCCCTTCGTGCAGAAGTACTTCGCCCAGGGCGTGATGATCGGCTCCCTCAAGGAGTAAACCCCAAACATTTTCAAACAGGAGGAACAGTATCACATGAAAAAATGGATTGCATGCCTTTTGCTGATCGCCATGACCCTGGCTCTGGCGGCCTGCGGTGGCGGCGGCAGCTCTTCCAAGGCTGCCAGCTCCGATGTGGACAAGCTGGTGAGCGAGTACGGCTTCCAGTGGACCGATCCTAAGGCCCCCATCCTCAATGAGAAGGGCGCCCAGGAGCTGAGCTTCACCGTCTACTCTTCCAAGAACGCCTCCGCGCTGGACTACAACGACATGAAGATCATGCAGGATCTGTATGCCAGCACCAATGTCTACGTGTCCTGGGAGAACGTGTCCGAGTCCGTGTATTCCCAGCAGAAGAACCTGATCTTCGGCAATGCGGACAACCGGCCCGACGCCATCTACCACGCGGGCATGAGCTCCGGCGAGATCATCAAGTACGCCCGCCGCAACGTTCTGGTCCCCATCAGCGATTACCTGGAGTACATGCCCAACTTCTCCAAGCTCCTGGAGGAGCGCCCCGACATCAAGGCCCAGCTCATTAACGTGGAGGACGGCAAGATCTACTCCCTGCCCCGCATCGAGGAGATGGGTCTGCTGCAGAACCCCAACATCCTCTTCCTGAACAAGAACTGGGCTGCCGCGGCCATCGAGGCCGGCGCTGTCCACGGTGTGAGCGTTGACGATCTGAAGGACGGCCTGACCCTGAACTCCGACCAGATGACCGAGATGCTGACCTACTTCCGCGACAACGACATGAACGGCAACGGCAAGACCGACGACGAGCGCCCCCTGAGCTTCGTCTACAACAACTGGCAGGGCAACCAGTGCGACCTGTACGGCATGTTCGGCCTGAACGACAACCTGGAGCACCGTGTCATCGTGGACGGCAAGGTGACCTACACCGTCCAGGACGAGCGCTTCAAGGAAGCCTCCAACTTCATCGCCAAGTGGGTCGCCGACGGCCTGATCCCCAAGGTCTGCTTCGAGCAGTCCCAGGATAACTTCCTGGCCAACGGCAAGGGTCTGGAGACCTACGGCGCCTTCTACTGGTGGGAGAGCGAGACCGTCGTCTCCAATCCCGAGAACTACATCGTCTGCGCCCCCATCGTCGGCCCCCACGGCGACCAGACTGTCTGCCTCTCCAATAACCCCGAGGTCAGCACCGGCGAGGTCGTCATCTTCTCCGACTGCGAGAACGTGGAAGTGCTGCTGGCCTACTTTGACCGCTACTACGATCCCATGATCTCCGCCCAGATCAACTACGGCCCCATCGGCATCGTCTATGAAGAAGAGCTGGACGAGAAGGGCATGCTGGTTCAGAAGGAGCTGCCCGAGGGCGTCACCACCGACGAGCTGCGTCTGCAGAACGCCCCGCTCGGCATCATCTACCTGGGCGAGTACGCCTGGAACAACGTGGTCCACATGGAGCCCCGTGCCCAGCTGCGTCTGGAGCGCCTGACCGCCTACGTCACCCCCTACGTTCCCGAGAACGTGAAGCCCTGCCCCAACCTGCAGTTCACCCTGGAAGAGCTGAACACCCTGACCAACTACGAGACCAACTACAACGACTATGTCCGCACCAACGTGATCCGCTGGCTGCTGAACGGCGGCGTGTCCGACTCCGATTGGGAGTCCTTCCAGAAGGATCTGAGCGGCAAGGTGAACCTGGACGGCATCCGCGAGGTGTACCAGGCTGCCTATGACCGCTATGCCAACGGCTGATAAAAGCGGGAGGAATTTGAAATGAAGAAACTGCACAGCATCCTGGCGCTGCTGCTTGCGCTGGCCCTGGCCTTCTCTCTGGCGGCCTGCGGCGGCGAGGAGAGCAAGCCTGCCGACGATGAGAACAACACCGCGCCCAGCATCACCGGCGTTGCCGACGGCAGCGTGGAAGCCGGGCATGAGTTTGACGCCCTGGCCGGCGTCACCGCCACCGACGCCGAGGACGGCGACCTGACCGCCCAGATCGTCATCGACTCCAGCCCCGCTCTGGACTTCCAGAACGGCAAGGCCACGCCCCCCACTGCCGGCGACTATGAGCTGACCTACACCGTCACCGACAAGGGCGGCAAGACCGCTACCGCTTACGCGACCCTGACCGTCACCCGCGCCACCGGCGAGCCCGTGGTCTACAAGGCCTTTGATTTCAGCCTCCATGCCGAGCCCGAATCCTTCGGCTGGGAAGCCCGCGTGAGCGAGAACGCCGAGGCGGAGGGCACCTTCAAGCAGGGCGCCTGCGTCTTTGACATCGTCAATCCCGGCGAGGGCGACGGCGACGTGCAGCTGGTGAGAGCCGGCTACGCCCTGGAGAAGGCCGACTACCGCGTGAAGATCTGGGCCAAGTCCACCGTCCCCACCTATGCGCACTTCATCGTCCGCGACGAGAACGCGGAGGAGTGGACCACCTTCGGCGCCGTGTGGAACGCCCGCATCGGGGAGGAGATCGCTCCCATCGACCTGACCTTCACCTCTGAGGGCGAGGGCAGCGCCGAGATGATGCTGAACCTGGGTAAGATCACCCCCAACCCGGACAATGCCGAGGACACCACCCCCGAGAACTTCACCGTGACCATCGACAAGATCGAGATCTACAAGATCACCGGTGAGGAGACCGAGACTCCCGTTTACACCGCTGACTTCACCACCGGCGAGGGCCTGACTGTGGAAGCCGGCGACGGCGCCGAGGCCGAGGCTCGCTTTGAGGGCGACACGGCCGTGACCGCCATCAGCGCCTATCCCACCGACGGCGGCGTCTGGAGCATCAAGGCCAATCTGGGCCTGGGCGGCCAGACCATCGAAGAGGGCGCGAAGTACTACTACCGCTTCACCGTGAACGCCACCGGCGGTCTGGAGGGCGAGTGCCTGGTGGAGAGCGAGACCCTGTACCATGAGGCCCGCACCCACTTCAACGGCATCTCCGTTCCCGCCGGCGAGGACACCGTGATCTCCGGCACCTTCACCGCTGAGCGCAATATTGAGGATCCTGTCATCCGTCTGCAGATCGGCAACGCCCCCGCCGGCGTCACCGAGAACACCATCACCTTCACCAATGTGGAGTTCGGCCTGCTGGAGGGCGACAAGGAAGTGGAGAAGACCATCGAGAGCTTTGCTCCTCTGGGCAAGGGCACCCAGCTCAACGGCACCGGCGAGTGCCTCTGGGAGACCTTCAACGGCACCGATGAGGACAACGAGCGCGGCGTCGGCACCATCTGGCTGGAGAACGGTAGCCTGTTCTACCGCATCGACAACGGCGGCAGCGTTGACTGGCACAACAAGCTCATCTGCCCGGTGGAGCTGCCTGCTGACAGCTACTTTACCGTGGAGATCACCGCCAAGGCCTCCAAGCCTGTATCCTGCGGCTTCTTCCTGAACCCCGCCGGCGGCTGGGATCCCCGCATCTCCGAGAGCATTGACTTCACCACCGAGGAGCAGACCTTCACCTTCACCACCACCGACCCCTTCATCACCGATATGAACGTGGAGCTGCTGTTCCAGTTCGGCTCCGCCGACCTGGCCGCGCTGGGCGAAGTGACCATCGAGTTCACCAACGTCACCATCTACCAGATGCCCATCATGTAATCAAGAACTCGCGCTTATCGCGCTCGGCTTGCGGGGGAACGCCTCGCTTGGTCGGCGCGAGGGCTCGCACAGCTCGCCTTTAAGGTGTTTTTGCCGTGGCAAAGCTACAGCAAAAACGAATGGAATTCCCTTTGAAGGCAGTAAAAAATGATATAGGGAGGATGTTTTTCATCCTCCCTATCCCCCTAATGTATGGAGGTTCTTATGAGTAAGAAAATTATCTCTCTTCTTCTTGCCCTGTGCATGACTGTGGCGCTGCTGGCCGGCTGCGGCGGCTCTGAGGGCTCCGCGGGCTCTTCCGACAGCAGCTTCGCGCAGCCCGACTATGACAAAGACTTTTCCACACTCCGCACTCCCGGCAGCCAGGAGGACGCCTATGACTACCAGCTGTTCTTCCTCCCGGAGAAGGACGGCGTGAACCAGCCCTATGTTGGCGACCCCATGCCCTTCTATGAGGACGGTGTGTTTTACATCTACTACCTCAAGGAGGGCGGCGACTCCTACAACCACTCCGTCTACCTGACCACGACGGAGGATTTCCTCACCTTCACCGAGTATGACGAGCCTGTCCTGGAGGCCAGCCGTGACGGCGGGCAGGACGGCTGGATCGGCACCGGCTCCGTTGTGAAGACTAACTATTAAAAGTCAAGCCCCAAGAGGAAAAAGATGTAGATTGGGAAGCGGCATAAAAAGGGCGCAAAAAGCAAAGCGTCACAGCGGGCGCTCTGAGTGGTATGGACAGAATGAGT
>JAEEGF010148401.1_pt1 | contig 54199 bp, 35 predicted proteins | sample 9134171 | NCBI WGS metagenome assembly JAEEGF01 (sample SAMN16246542, study PRJNA631951) | gut metagenome | biome: gut microbiome; feature: rumen; material: AP-attached | host: Bos | place: Iran: Karaj | collected 2018-10 | reverse complement strand
GGTGCTTACATATCCGGTCTTATCCACATAAATTACATTTTCTTCTCTGATTTTTGATATGTTTGTATATCCGCACGGCAGTCTCAGCATTGCTGATTCGTCTAAAATCGGTTTGCCCATAGTTTTAGTACCTCTTGCAGTTCTCTCTCAATCCAGGACTCTGTACGCAGTGAGACTTCTCTTTGCGGTACATATTATCATCGCCGCCCTTATCAGTTTTATGTTTTCTGTAGTTTCGCCGTAGTGATGTGTACGCATCTGGCTGGCTGCATCCTTTATGACTGACTCTTCACTACCGCTCTTCTGGATCCTTTTGAATTCGACCACCAGTTTTGTTTTGGCTGTTTTCAGTTCCAGATCGGAATATCCATGCGAATTTATCACTTCCTTTGCTTTATTGATAACTTCCTGCGGGATCTGGGAATATATAATATCCCTTATCGTGTTCTCATCATTGAACGCCTTTGAATTTGAACTGACACACTCACAAAGTAATGTATTGAACAGTCTGAATACTGATTCAATATCTCCTGCATCCAAAAGTTCCGGCAATCCGGCAAGTCCTTTTCTTGTTCTCGGTGTCGTTTTCAGATTGTGGATATCAAGAGAAAGTTTGATCATTGATTCTGCTATCTCATCATTCGGTATTACCAGTCTCCCAAGTCCCTTCGCCTCCTGCTTTAAAGTGTAATATCCAGTCTGGAAAAGCAGCATATCCATTGGAATCTGATCTGGTTCTGACTTCGACAGTAACGCATCATTATCTACAAGTTCATCCTTATCATCTGAAGAACCGTCCCTGTACCTCAGCATGTTGAACAAATCCAGATTCTCATTCTTTTTCAGATACTCTACCAGTATTGTCGGTGTTCCTCCGCTGGTGGAATACCAGTAGTTGGAAAAACCTTTCTTTGGATTACTTAAAAATGACAGTATTGACCACGGGTTGTATACAGTCTCCCTTGCATTGATGGTAAACTGAAATCCGTTGTATGCAGATCTCATTCTGGCGTAAACCTCTTCAGTACTCATGTCCAGCACTGACGCTGCATTTCTTACGTATTCATCAAAGTTCTTGTGCAGTTCTTCCTCTGTTATCCCAAGAAGTCCAGAGTAGTCATCATCCGCCGTTATATCCAGCAGATTGTTAAACATGGAGAAAAGACTTACATGAGCCAGACGGGTGATACCTGTTATAAAAACAAACCTGAACACCTTCTCACACGATTTTATCGTTGCGAAAAAAGAACTTATGAAATCCATCATCTGTTTCATTTTCTCGCGATTATCCATACTGTGAGTTATCGGTGCATCATATTCATCTATCAGAAGTACCAGACTCCCGTGCTTTGCCAGCCTTGCCTGCTGCTCAATAATGGCGGCAGGCGGTAATGACTTTTCAACATCGGATAATTCCTCTATTGTTTTATCTTTCAATGCACAAAGTAACTGCATATTTAGACGCAACTTAAATCCTGGTAAATCCTCTGTGGCATAGGAAGAAAAATCAAGATGAACTACCTTGTATGTCTTCTCTTCTTTCCAGTAATCGTCGTTTTCTATGGCAAGTCCTTTAAAATATTCCCTGCAGTTAGAGAACAGAGATTCAAATACGGATACCAGTAGTGATTTGCCAAAGCGTCGCGGCCTTGAAAGAAAAACTGGTCTGGCTTCATTCATGATCAATGAACTTACATATGAAGTTTTATCCACATAGATTACATTGTTTTCTCTGATTTTGGATAAACTTGTATATCCGCACGGCAATCTCTTCATTTCCGAAGCAACTAAAATCTGTTTTCCCATAGTCTTATCTGTCTCTGATACTTTCATGATTTCTGAACTGTTGGTGCAATAGCCAACGACATTAATCTGACCCCTAATCATTCTATGGGATCTTCGGCAATACTGCACAAAGCGTAAGTACAGGAAAGCAATGTGCAAATTCCAAAGCATACATACGCTTTCTGTGTATTTATGCAGATGGTTTGTTCAACTATGCACAAATGAATGCGGTTAATAACAGTTACAAATTATTAGCATCACCTTGATCCGTCAAACCACCGTCTGCAGTTATCCCGGTTAAAAGATATCGCTCCTGTTAAAAAATCCTCTGAAAATTCTATATTCCAACCGTTCATATCCTGGTTATACGAAACAGTTCCAAGGAACATACGTGCAGTATCCGGTGAACCGCAGTTTTTACCGCTGCCGTTATTACAGCTGTTAAATCTCCAGCTCGATAAACTCCGGTTAAAAGCAAAGGCATCCATAAACATCTCTCTGAAACTCTTCACTGCAGACACGTTCCAGGATCCAATCGGCTGATTGAATTTATGTGCTTTGCAAAACATACCACGCATATCAGTAACTTTGGATACATCCCAGGATCCGATCGGCTGATTAAATTCAAATGCGCCACTAAACATATAGCACATATAAGTAACACCGGAAACGTCCCATTTCTCGAGCACCTGATTGAAACTTTTCGCTCCTTCAAACATACCCTTCATATCAGTAACCCTGGATACATTCCAGGATCCGATCGGCTGATTGAAACTTTTCGCATTATTAAACATACCCTGCATATCAGTAACTCTGGATACATTCCAGAATCCGATTGGCTGATTGAAGCTTTCTGCAGCATGAAACATATGAGACATACGAGTAACACGGGAAACATTCCATTTTTCAACTGGCTGATTGAAACTTTTTGCAAAGCAAAACATAAACGACATATCAGTAACGCGGGAAACATTCCATTTCTCAAGTGGCTGATTGAACTTTCTCGCGTCGTCAAACATGCACGACATATCAGTAACTTTGGATACATCCCAGGATCCGACCGGCTGATTAAAACTTTGTGCTTCGTAAAACATATCCGACATTTTGGTAACACGGGAAACATTCCATTTTTCAACCGGCTGATTGAAAACTATTGCACCATGAAACATATTCGACATTTTGGTAACATGAGAAACATCCCATTTTTCAAGTGGCTGATTAAAGTTTTCTGCTCTGCAAAACATCCCCGACATATTGGTAACATGGGAAACATCCCATTTTTCAAGTGGCTGATTGAAATGTCCCGCACCGAAAAACATTTCCTTCATGCTGCATACTTCTGAAACGTTCCATTTTCCTACCGGCTGATTAAACTTTCCTGCCCTGCTAAACATAGTCGACATATCTGTAACAGCAGACACATCCCATGTTTCAATTGGCTGATTGAAATTTTCCGCTCTGCTGAACATACCGTGCATATCAGTAACTCCGGATACATTCCAGGCTCCGATCGGCTGATCAAAACTGACAGCCTCGCGGAACATATTTGACATATCAGTTACTTCGGATACATCCCAGGCCCCTATCGGCTGATTGAACTTTCTCGCACCGTCAAACATGCACGACATATCAGTAACTTTGCATACATTCCAGGAACCTATTGGCTGATTGAATTTTTCTGCTTCAGCAAACATATACGCCATGTCAGTGACGCAGGAAACATCCCATTTTTCAAGCGGCTGGTTGAAACTTTCAGCCTCGTAAAACATATACGACATATCAGTTACTTTGGATACATCCCAGGTTCCTATCGGCTGATTAAAACTTTGTGCATCGTAAAACATACACGTCATGCTGGTGACTGCGGATACATTCCATTTTTCAAGAGGCTGGTTGAATTTTTTTGCACCTAAAAACATGCAGGCCATGTTGGTAACTCTGGAAACATCCCAGTTCTCCAGAGGCTGATTGAATTTTTTCGCACCTCGAAACATAACTCCCATAGATTTAACGCTGGAAACGTTCCAGTTCTCAAGGGGCTGGTTGAAACCTTGTGCATAGCTGAACATGAAGCTCATGTCGCTGACTTTGGAAACATTCCACTTTTCCAGAGGTTTATTGAATTTTTTTGCCTCCTGAAACATACCTGTCATGAGGGTGACTCCTGACACATCCCACTTTTCCAGGGGCCGGTTGAAATGAACCGCCTTCTGAAACATTCCGTACATATTGGTAACACTGGAAACGTTCCACTTCTCAAGTGGCTGATTGAAGTTTTCAGCAGCATCAAACATATGAGACATGTCAGTTACACTTGAAACGTTCCACTTCTCAAGCGGCTGGTTGAAATTTTTGGCACCGCGAAACATTCCGGACATGCTGAGGACACCTGAAACGTCCCACTTGCCAAGCGGCTGATTGAAACTTTCAGCTTCATGAAACATGTCCGTCATATCGGTAACACAGGAAACATTCCAGTCTTCAATCATTCTGTCGAAGGATTTTGCACCGGAAAACATTTTAGACATGTCTTTTACATGAGAGGTATCCCAGCAGCCGATGTCGCCGTTAAAATTCTGACAGCCTGCAAACATGCTCGACATATCAGTCACTGCTCCTGTCTGCAGTTCCGACGCGTCATCAATTATCTTCAGAGCTGTTCCGGCAAACATTGAACTCATATCCGTTACTGAGGATTCATTCCTCAGGCTGACATACTCAAGATTTTTCATACCTTCAAAGGCAGAGGCAAGAGATGTTACGGCAGAAGTGAAAATTATTTTGAAATCAAGTTTTTCGATTTTCACCTGTGAAGAGAATTTGTAGGCCCGGAAAAACGGATTGGCGTTTTCCCGGAAGTTTTGCAAGTCTGAGATTTTTTCATCCGCACAGTGTTTTCCCGTAAACTCATAATTAATTGTCAGACTGTCCAGATCGTTTGCCAGAATTCTGTTAATCAATTCCTGGGTAATATCCCGGGGAGAATTAAGAATCGGATTGCGATCAGCAAAGATTTGAACTGTCATTAAAAGTCTCCAAAATTAAACTGTAGCCGGCTGCTGGTCAGCGGTCGAAACCGGAAATTTGTTCCTACCTTCAAACAATGAAAAGGAGAGCATCACTGGAGCAAACAATTTTCATTTATGTCAGGATCCGTATTCATGTGACCAACGGCAGTTTAACCAGCTCTTTTGCAGCAATGTCCAAACACAGACGCCAGTTTCGACTGAACTCTGAGCAGTTTATTTCAGGATCGATCAAACTTTTCTATGGCATGAACAACAGCTGACAGCGGAAATGAAACGAATTTAACTCCGCACCTGCTGCTCTTCCCTTCCGTGCTTTCTGGAAATAATGTACTGAAGAGCATGCTCTGGAGTACATATAGTACATGTTTTCGGATCTATAAAAATTGAATACCTGTAAAAAACTGCAGCTGCCAGCATCTCAACTGTTGCTCTGGACTTCATTCTGACCTTTCTCTTGGTCGATGCCGTGTTTTTTCTGTCAGTCGTCAGTCCGTATCCGGAGTAAAACGGCTCGCCGAAGCAGGTTACGCTGCACCCGCACATAAGAGCCTCAAAACCTGTGCCTGACGTTACCACATATACATTTCTGAAACTCTGCATCAGTTCAACAGAATTAACCGGAGCGGTAATGATATTCACGCCGAGCTTTTTCAGCTTTGAGATTTTAAAATAGCCCTTTCCTCTTGAAGCAAAAACATTCGGATGCTCCTTAACGTAAACTCCGGCAGCACCTGCAGTACTTATTGCCTCCTTCAGCATTTCGTCAAAGGAGCTCTGATCAGCATTACCCTGGGTTATGGATGCATCATTACGGGTCTGATCAATAACCAGAATCGCATCCGAAGGTATATTCGGCGGAATAAATTCACTGTATGAAATCTCATTCCTGGCGTTATATTTCACAATTCTGTTTGTCACAATAGTATTGATCAGTTTCCGTGCCTTTTTTGCCAGTTCCCCGGTAAACCATTCCTCACTGCGGACCATGTAGTCCTCCAGCTCGGAGGATGAGGCGACATTATAGTATATGCCTGTTCTGTCAAGGATCAGGGAAAGCACCTCCTCATCCCTGCCTCTGTATTCTGTAGCCACGGACTTGATAAAACCGTCCTCAAGAGCATAGTACGGCAGATTATGAGCCGCCGCATAAGCTCTTGCTCTCCTGGCGGTAGGCTTGTATCCCCAGCCAACTACGGTCTTCTGACTCACAGAATCAAGGAACAGCCGTATATTCTTTATCCTGGTTATCGGACGTCTGAATATAATGCAGTTGGCAATTCCTCCTATCCCCATACGGACAGGAACCCTGCTTACAGCCTCCCGAATGCCCTTCCCCGTGTAAAAATTACCAGGAACGAGAAATTGATCCTTCAGCAGACGGAAAAAAGAACCGATGCAGGACCGGGAAGGAGTAACATGACTGTTCCAGAAATCATCCAGCTTATGCGGATTAAACTGTCCGGATTCAGCGATCATGACAGCCGGTCCTTGACCGGTATACGATACATCACAGAGAGCCGCCGTATGTTTTAATTTTGACAGGGAAACAAGCCCCATGACAGTACTTGCGGTCAGTACACCCGCGGAATTCTCTATAAGTTCTTCCGTTCTGCAGTTCCCGACAAAATGAACCCTGTCATGAAGATTAAATTCACTGTTCATGGTATTAACAAGACTTTCATGATCCAGGTCAGAAAACTCCCTGTAATTAGCGGCAATGACAAGATGAAGATCCGGGACTGCAGATTCTGCAAAAGATCTCACTACGGCCTCTATCAGTTTTCGGGCACTGCCGAAGGGGGATGACACACTGATCTGATAGTCTGAGCAGAACTGCAGAGTAAGAAAAAAATAGCTGTTTTTCGAAGACAGGATTCCGGCGGCTTCAGCCATATGTTTCTTTTCAGAAGAAAAATTCCTGAACATACCTCTGAAACGGGAAAGACACTCGCTGAAGGCACTGTAATCACTGTACGGTCTGAAATGCGGAAACAGCGGTGTCAGAAAAAACTGTCCCGGCATGGAAGGAAGCGGGTCTCCGTAATCGCAGTTCACTCTGTTATGTTCCCCGGTGGCAGTTCTTTTCTCTGATATGAGAAAATCAATCTGGTCATCACAGCTGCGGACATCACCCGGACAGATTCCGGAAATATGCGTTTTTTCCTTTTCACTGTCCCGCTCCAGAGTAACATAACCAGGCAGAAACAGACATTCATCAAAGATCCATAATCTGATGCCATTATCTCTGCAAAGCCGCACTGCAGTCGAATGATAGCTGCTTCTGATCCCGTAAAGAACAACATCGGATATATGCTTTTCTCTGATAAAACGGGCAAGATACTCCTCCCACCTGTCACCGCTTTTTCCGGAATACATGTATGAATCGAATAGAGCGAGCGGTCTGTCGATTAAATCTCCGCCGCAGACGTTAATAAAATATGACTGATATCCGAACCAGTCCAGACGATTCTTCAGTTTTCTGAAAAAGGGACCCCTTGGACCCTGCAGAAACAGAAATATACGGCTGCTCCATCTCAGCACAGAAGGATCGTAATTATAATCTGCCATACTTCCAGTATCCGCAATGTGTTCAGTCAAAAAAAATGAGATCTGCAAAAAACAGAACAGTCCTGCCGACAGAGAGACTTAAAGACAGGAAGAAACAGTGAAATTGTAACATACAGCAACTTTCATTTCATTGTACGTACCGGCAGAACTTATCCTGGATCTTATACTGCCGGCAGTACCGTAATCAGTTTATAGATCTTGAAGTCTTGATGAGAGTCCATGCCTCATTAATTTCTGCTGTAATCTGATGATACTGTTCCAGCATCATTTCAGATTCCTCCGGCTCAAGATCCATGGCATGGACACGATCCGGATGATATCTTGAAATCATGCGAAGATAGGCTCTTCGGACATTTTCATCCGTTTCCTCAGGACTGATCCTCAGAATCTGAAACGCATGCCTCAGTTCACCCGGATCAATATCGACTGCACAGCGTCTTTCTGATCTGTCTGTATTTTCCGTCCTGTCCCCGTCAGAACGGAAACTATCCTCCCCGAAATCCGACGACACCCACTGTCCTGATGAAACATCATAAGACATGCTGTTCTCATTTCCCACATAATTCAGGATAGCGGTAAACTCCTCATCACTGATCCTCATGCTGTTCTTCAGCTGTGACAGCAGACTGCCCTCTGAGGAGGATACAGTTTCATCAAAAAAAAGAACTGTTGCCAGGATATAAAACATAATGCTGCTCTGAAGATGACCGGTAATGAAATCTCCGGAAAAAACAGCGTTGTTCCGAATATCGGAATCCGTACAGTTCCGGCCTTTTGCAGCAATTAATTCAGCCTGCTCTGTCTGAGCACGCAAAAAATTTGCACGTTCAAAAAAGTCATCAGAAAACACCCGGCACATTTCCTCACTCATTCCGCTTTTTCTGAAGAAATACCCGAGAAGTTCAAAAAAAGGGGCGAAGTACTCCAGATCAGTCCTCATCTCAGCACCAAGAGTATCTACCGAATAAAAATTCCAGATCGGCATGCCGGGATTTTCGGTGTTTTCCGAACCTGCTGCCTGCTGATCCCCTGTATCTACGTAATTATCAGAATTTATTCCCGATGTCTGCGAGTCATGTGCGACAGTATCTGCTGCAAAAAAACGAGAAAAACAAATATGAACCAGACAGAGAAAAAAGGCAAAAATGTCCTCAAACAGAGAAGCTGCAGTCGGGTGCTTACCTGAAAAAAGGATTATGAAACCGAAAACCAGTGTAAATAATGCGGAAATGATTGCTGCATAATACGGATTAACCCTGGAAATCATAAGTCTTATGAAAAGAGAGAAGATAAACAGGATGGTAAAAAGATTACCCCAGAAATGAAGGCTTAATCCGGCACCGGTACACTGCGATGAGTCTGAAGTGCAAACGAGTGACACCACCGATATTCCGAAAGTCATCAGAGTGCAAATTCCGATAAAAAAAAGTTTTATCAAAACATCTTCTGTCTGTCCTGTCTGATAAAAATCCCCGGGACCATTACGGCTGCCACCGTTCATCCCCTCCCGCTGACTTCTGATCCCTCTGTTTCTCCGTTCCGGAAATGTGCCTGTATGCTCAGAAAATATCTGAACACTTCCGGAGGAAACAGAACGATCATTTTTATTGGAACCATCACTGCCCACAGAACAAAGCCCCCGTATAATAAATCCCCTGCCGCCGGGGTTACAGAAAACGTAACAAGTTCAAAACCAGACGATACCGGACAGCAGTTTTTTTACTCCTGCCGTATTTTAACTGCATTTAAAATGATCAAACAAACATCCAAATCATATTTTTACCTCAAGCTGTCCATCACTTCTGTACAGAAGAACTGAAATAAAATGAATCGAATGCAGGTTGAATTTGTAAAAATCGACGCCATATAAGAAGTGACAGATAAAAAATCACTAAGAGTTGGATATGTCAGACAGTAAAGACTTAAACAATCCTGAAAAGGAAGAAGATAAAAATATTGCCGAAATTTCGGAAAACGATACTTCAGAAAATCATACGGAAGCACCTGAAAGCAAATCAGATGATTCAGAAAGTTCAGAGAAACCTTCAGACAGCAGTTCCGAATCACAGGATGCGGAGACTCCGGATTCATCACCTGACAGTACGGCAGATGAAGGAAATGAGGGAAATGACGATGATGACGTATTTGCCGGAGCAGATGCCACGGGAAATGACAGTTCAGTAATACCGGGATCCATTGATACAATTCTTGCGGATGCAAACACCGTAAGACCGGATAAGGTACACATCGTTCCTGTATACGGCAGGCCGTTTCTACCCGGACTTATTCTTCCTGTTCAGGTGGCCAGCAAGCCGTGGAGAGATACCTTCGAGCAGGTTCTTAAAAATAAGAACAAGGCTCTTGGACTGTTCTGCATAACTCCGGAAAATGAAGAAGAAAAGACGGATATTGTAAATAATGAAAAGGAACTGCTCAGCAGAATTCCTAAAACAGGATGTCTCATAAGAATTATCCATGCCAGGATCAATGACAGTGAAATCCAGTTTATCGCCGAAGGAATAAGCCGCATCCAGATATCGAAATTTATTAATTCAGACAAGCCACCTTTCCTTGCAGAGGTTGTTTATCCTCAGGCATCAAATGAAAGCAATGCCAGCGACGAGGATATAAAGGCTCACGCCATGTCTGTTGTCAACACAGTAAGAGAGATGCTGCCTCTCAACCATATCTACTCGGATGAAATCAAACAGTTCACGCTGAAGTTCTCTCCGAACAAGCCTGCTGAACTTGCCGACGGCGCATCAGCCATTACCACTGCATCAGGTAAAGAACTCCAGGAAATTCTGGACACCATGGATATCATTACCAGACTTAAAAAATGCATCACTCTCCTTCTGAAGGAGTATGAGATTGCAAAGCTCCAGAATGATATTCGAAACAGTGTTGATGAGAAAATACAGAAAAATCAGAGAAGTTACTTTCTCAGAGAGCAGCTCAAGGTAATCCAGAAAGAACTTGGCATGAACGAAAAGGAGGCCTTTGAATTCGAAAACAAGGCTCTTCAGGACTTCATTAACAAACTTGAACAGCGTATGGCATCGCTCAAAGTGCCTGATCATGTCAGAGAAAGATACGATGAGGAGATATCAAAACTCAAACTGATCAATCCAAGTTCACCGGAATATGAGGTGGTCTGCTCATATCTTGACTGGATCTCCCAGATCCCGTGGGGTGTGGAAAAAGATGAAAACCTGGATATCGGTCACGCACGCAAGGTTCTTAACGAAGATCACGATGCCATTGATGACGTAAAGGATCGCATTATTGAGTTCATTGCTCTCGGTCAGAAGAAGGGATCTACCAACGGTTCCATTATTCTGCTGGTCGGACCTCCGGGTGTCGGTAAAACCTCAGTCGGAAAATCCGTAGCACGGGCTCTTGATCGTCCGTTCTACCGCTTCAGTGTCGGCGGTCTGCATGATGAAAGCGAAATAAAGGGACACAGAAGAACATACATCGGTGCCATGCCGGGCAAACTGATCCAGGCTGTCAAACAGTCCAAGTGCATGAATCCGGTAATAATGCTGGATGAAATAGACAAAATCTCCAACAGTATAAGAGGAAACCCTTCTGCAGCACTGCTGGAGGCACTTGATCCTGAGCAGAATACAAACTTCCTGGATCACTACATTGACCTGAATGTCGATTTTTCAAAATGTCTGTTCATATGCACGGCAAATACCACTGAAACTATTCCAAGTGCACTGCTGGACCGTATGGACAAGATTGAGCTCAGTGGCTATCTGGCACAGGAAAAACTTTCAATAGCAAAGCACCATCTGATACCAAGACTGATGAAGGAGGCCAATCTCACCAGCAAGGAACTGAAAATCCCGGATGCTGCAGTAAAACTGATTATTGAGGATTACGCCAGGGAAGCCGGGGTGAGACATCTTGAAAAGCTTCTGGCAAAGATTATCCGCAAAGTTGTAGTCAGACTGATTGAAAATCCTCCTGCCGAACCGGTAGTAATCAGCAAGGACAACATTAAGGATTTCCTGAAGAGTCCTCTTTTCAGAGCTGATGACGAACTAAAGGGGGTCGGTATTGCAACCGGTCTTGCCTGGACATCCATGGGCGGTGCCACCATTCCGATTGAGGTTGCACTGATCAACAATTCCGGTGCGTCAATGAAGCTTACCGGATCTCTCGGTGATGTAATGAAGGAGTCTGCAGAAATTGCATACAGCTTTGCAAGTGCAAGAATTGGCAATTATATGCCGTCTAAAAAGCACTACTTCGACAAGGCAAAAATTCATATGCATGTACCGGAGGGTGCAACGCCGAAGGACGGTCCGTCGGCCGGCATTACCATGGCCACGGCTCTGATTTCTCTGGCCATGAACAGGGCTCCTGCAAAGGGATATGCCATGACCGGAGAACTCACCCTTACAGGAAAGGTTCTTGCCATAGGCGGCATCAGAGAGAAGACCATGGCGGCCAGAAGACTGGGCATAAAGAAGATCATCTGTCCGAAGCAGAATGAAAATGATGTTAACGATCTTCCGGATTTCGTAAAGGAAAAAATGGAGTATTTCTTCGTGGAAACCTACGATGATGTACAGAAGATTCTTTTCCCGGAAAGAAAAACTGCTGCCAGGAAGAACTCCGAAAATGAAACGGCAGTTCAGGAGACCGAGTGAGCACGATCCTCAGTTTTCATGACGAAAGTGAATTCTGAATCGTAATTCATGTATCAGAAAACATAAGACAGACCCCGAAAGGTTCTGTCTTTTTTTGTGCAGACAGCAGATATTGTCATTCCTGATTTCTGCTGAATCTCAGCTGACTCCACTCCTCACGGCAGACTGCCCTCGACCCTGATATCTCATATTCGGCGCCGATTACAGCACCTCTTGAATTACAGCCGTGTCCTATTTCACCGGTTACAAAGACCGGAAGATCGCGTGGAAGAAAATTTCTGATAACAGTTCCATACGGATCCAGTCCCATTTCCTGAATACCGGAAAAAGTTCCAAGAACAATTCCACCAAGTTTTTCAAATACACCAAGCTGAGACAGATGCGAGATCTGCGAAGCTAGCAGTGCCGGTGAACCGTGAAGCTGCTCAAGCAGCAGAATTCTGTTCTCAAAGTCAGGCATAAATTTCGTGCCGGCAAGCTTAAGCAGGCAGCGGATATTACCGCCTATCAGAACACCATGCATGGAATCTCCGGATGCCATTCTGCCCTCCGGTGAAACAAAATCCATACAGTGATCCTGATCGAAAAGCATGGAGCAAAACTCCTCTGCCCGCTCCTTCCGTGCACCGGAAACAAGATGCATAACCTGATACAGTACGGATTTCTTTCCTGTCATGGCAAAGAGAGCATTAACGAAAGAGGTAAGGTCACTGTATCCGAAAAACATACTGCCGGAGACTGCGGCTGCACCATAATCGATTCCATCAAGGATGGTATTGACCAGATCTCCGCCACTGATGTCAAAAATAAAATCTGAATCAGAATCTCTGAAGACGCCGTTCATGTCAGTGATCCTGGTTTCAATCAGCTTCGTAACCGGAGCCTGACTCATTCCCACGGAGTCCAAACAGCTGACTGAGCAGTTTCTTTCTGAAAAGAATCTCTCCAGATCTGATAATCTGCTCCTGCCAGATCCTGAAATCGGATTTGAAAGAACTGTCAGCATGGCTTTATATTTCATACTTTTTTAACCCGTTATTGACCGGTATTTCCATGAACAATCTGCCACCTTCTCCAGTGACAGTCCGTCACGGCACAGACAGTTCTGAAGCGTTTTTTATTCACATGAAGGGAACTGCCATAATGGTTTATTTTAACACTGACGCTGATATGATAATAATTGTCGTGCTGTTATCAGTGATTTTATGCAGACTCCCCCCCCAAAAAAACAGAAGAAAAAACTCCCTCCATGTCAGCACGGATCTGATGCTTTTGCATACTATCTGTACACTTTTTTATCAAATCACAGTGCAGTTCCAAAGCAGAATCAGTTACATTTGACATCATTTCAGAGCATAAGTAAAATCAAAAAAATGTATGTAAGGATTGCAGTACTGCTGACCGGAGCAGACCGGACTGTTTTTTCTGTTCCCTTAAGTTTATCTGTGTTTTTGTCAGGTAACGGCTCTGGTTTTGCGATTCCTTTCTGCCACTGTTTTCAGAATCAGCAGCATACAAAACACGGGAAGAATATTCTGCCTTAATTTCAACGCATGAACAGGTTCCAGTTATACTCCAGTGCATGGCATAGAGTTGAAACATGAATACAATTCCGATCGTGGCAGAATGTAATGAAAGTAAAGAATAAAGTACCGGATTAAAATTTTGAGTTCATTTATCAATTTTCCTATAGCTATTGTAGGAACCGCCTGCCGGCTTCCCGGCAAGGTGAAGTCTCTGGACGGTTTATGGTCTGTTCTTTCGAAGGGACAGGATGCGGTAACTGAAGTGCCTCTGTCGCGCTGGGATACATCCCGCTACCTTCATCCGCGAAGGGATATGCCGGGTCGAACAGTCACGGTAAGTGCCGGCATAGTGGATGACATATGCGATTTTGATCCATTCTTTTTCGGTATATCACTCAAGGAAGCGGAGTCCATGGATCCGCAGCAGAAACTGCTGCTCGAGCTGACATGGGAAGCATTCGAGGATGCCGGAATTCCGCCGTCATCAGTATCGGGATCTGACACAGCAGTCTTTGTGGGAGCCGCATCTCCGGACGCCGGAACAAGCCACGCAGATGACATCTGTGCTACTTCCCCGTACAGCATGACCGGAACAAATCTCAGCATCATATCAAACCGCATATCCTACATATTCAATTTCCACGGTCCGAGCATGACCATCGACACCGCTTGCTCATCCGCCATGCATGCCCTGCATCAGGCATGTCTGGAAATAGCATCCGGCAATGCATCAATGGCGGTTGCCGGCGGCGTTAATGTGCTGCTTGCCCCGTTTCCGTTTGTAGGTTTCTCCCAGGCGCACATGCTTTCACCGGGAGGACGATGCAGGGTTTTCGATGCTTCCGGCGACGGTTATGTCCGTGCTGAAGGAGGCGGAATAGTTATTCTCAAGCCTCTGAAGGAAGCTGTTGCCCAGGGACATCACATTCTCGGTGTCATACGCGGCATCGGAATCAACAGCGACGGACGAACCCAGGGTATTGCCCTCCCAAGCGCCGCAGCCCAGGAGGAGCTTCTGCGCGGAATATACGAGGCTTCAGGCTGCAGTCTGAACCGTCTTGCATATGTGGAGGCTCACGGTACCGGTACCGCCGTGGGCGATCCGATAGAAACTTCAGCCATCGGTCATGCACTTGGTACGGCACACGGGGATCCGCTGTGGGTCGGTTCGGTAAAATGCAACGTCGGTCATCTGGAAACAGCCTCCGCCATGGCAGGACTCATGAAATCTCTGCTTGTCCTCCGGGAACGTAAGATACCTCCGCAGATCCATCTCAATACCATCAATCCGGCCATAGACTGTACCAGTCTCAATCTCCGTTTCCCGCTTAAAACAGAACAGCTTCCGGAAGTGAATGGAATGCCGTGCGTCGGCATCAACTCCTTCGGCTTCGGCGGATCCAACGGTCATCTTATTCTTGAAGCTTTTGATAACGCAAAAAGCACCGGACACAGTCAGGTATCGGTGCCTCCGATATTTCTTTCTGCAAAATCCGAAGAAAGTCTCAAGAAGATGGCGGGACTTTATGCCGACAGAATAAAATCTGATCCTGAAAACTATTACAGCATTGCCAGCAGCGCATTCTTCACCAGAGATCTTTTTTCAAGGCGTCTTGTGGCCGAGGGTGAGACTCCTGAAGAAGTGGCCGATGCACTGTCGGTAATGGCAGCAGGTGAAGAAAAATCCGGCTGCAGAGCAGCTGAAGGCGAATCCGTACAGACATCTTCTGCTCCGGTTAAGACCGCGTTTGTTTTTTCAGGAAACGGCGGCCAGTGGACAGGCATGGGCAGAGCCATGATGGCAAATTCAGCCTTTGCCGCCCGTGCCAGAGAAGTGGCGGATCTCATGATTCAATTTTCAGGAAAGGATCTTCTGGAAATCCTGAACAGTGCGAGTGACGAGGATATGTCCCGCACGGATATTGCCCAGCAGCTGCTTTTTCTTGTTCAGGCAGGTCTCTGTGCAGCACTTGAAGAAGTCGGTATCCGTGCTGATGCCGCCTTCGGTCACAGTGTGGGCGAGGTGGCTGCCGCATGGTACTGCGGAGCCATATCGCTGAAGGATGCGGTAAAAATTATCTACTACAGAAGCATCCATCAGGAAAGTACTGCCGGAACAGGGAAAATGGCGGCCGCAAGTGTAAGTGCCGAAGATGCAGGGCTCCTGACAGAGCGGTACGGCGACGTGGAAATTGCCGGAATAAATGCATCTGATGCTGTAACGCTGAGCGGTGACGGCGAGCTCCTGAAAAATATAGGAAGCGAGCTTAAGGACAGGCATATTTTCTTTAAAATGCTGCCTCTTAACTATGCATTCCACAGTTCCCGCATGGACTGCATACGCGACAGTCTTGTTGCAGATCTTGAAGACATTGAAACCGGAACTCCGAAGCTTCATTTCATTTCCTCAGTAACCGGCAGGGAGAATACTGACGGATGTCCTGCATCATACTGGTGGGACAATGTACGCCGGCCGGTCAACTTCCATGAGGCAGAGCAGACTGCCATAAGACTCGGTGTCCGGCACTTTCTGGAAATCGGTCCCCACAGCATTCTGTCACGCTATCTGAGAAGCGGTCTTTCCAGTGCAGGATCTGCAGAGGAAGGGGCAGTTGAAGGATGGGTCGGAGGAACTCTTTCCCGCAACGGCGGAATCGAACAGTTTGAAAACGCATGGAGAACGGCATGGACTCACGGATGGCCGGTGGATATGTCCGTACATTTTCCGGAAAAATGCAATACAGTCAGTCTGCCTTCATATCCGTGGAACAACATCGACTGCCGGACTGCACATACACCGGAATGTCTCGGTTATGTAAATAATGCATGTGATCATCCTCTTCTTGGAAGGCGTCTCAGTCGTCAGACCGTATGGGAAAATGTAATAGATCTTGAAAGTTATCCATGGATAGCAGATCACAAAATAGGAGACACAGTCTACTATCCTGCCGCCGCATTTATTGAAATGGCACTTGCCGCAGCGAAGAAGACATTAAAAGACAAAGAACAGTTTGCACTGTGCAACACTGCAATACTTAAACCCATCATACTGAAGGAACGTCAGCCGGTGGTTATCCGTGTCGCTGTAAATGAATCTGACGGAGAAATTCTGCTGCTTGCCCGGGCCTATATGCGGGATGAGCCGTGGACGCTGCATGCGAAAGCCAGGATCATTCAGGCCGATACTCCGGCAGGATCCATGAAAAACTTCATACAGCCTGAAGAATTTGGCGAGGTGTTCTCATCTGCGGATCTGTACAGAATTACCGAAAAGGCCAATATGAACTACGGTCCGGTATTCAGACCGGTAGACATCTGCTGGCAGAAGGATACTGAGATCCTTGCCAGGTTCAGACAATCAACGGAAAATGCAGATGAAGTCTGGGAGAAGGATCTGCTGATACCGCCTCCTCTTCTCGACGGCGGTCTGCAGCTGCTGTTTCCTCTTATAAAAGATCTGGTGGATGTATGTCCTGCCCCCCGCCTGCCGTACTGGTTTGATCGCTGCATAATGTTCTCTTCAGGACGTCCAGCCTTTGCACTGGCACAAAAGATCAGGGGATCCCGTTACGGTGTTGTCAGCAATCTCTCTCTCTTTGATGACAGAGGACAGGAACTTCTTCGCATTGAAAACGGCCGCGCCCGCACTGTTGAGCAGCTTGCAGCACAGCTGCCGGAGACGTGTGCAACCTTTTCAGTACCAAAGCCGCACCCATCAGCTCCGGTTCCTGACCGTACACTGTCAGTACAGGAACTGTCAGAAGCACTGCTTGAGAAATCAGCAGAGATTACCTCCACACCTGACTGGCAGCATTACCGGAATGAAATTCTGCCTCTCAGGGAAATGGCTGCTCTGGCACTGGCCAGGGATCTTAAGAACTGCGATACAGGATTCCGCTTCGCAGATCTCACAGTCCGTATGGATCAGTACATAAAGGCCAGGGGTGAAGATATATTTTCAGAGCTTCCGTCTTTTGAGGAAATCTGGTGTACCCTTACAGCTGAGGCACCGGAGGATTCGGCGGTAAGCATGCTTCTTTCAGATGCCCATAAGACTCTTCTTAAGAACGCTGATCCTGTACCGACAGACAGTCCTCTGTGGACCGAATACCGCCGCCAGGAATACCGTGCTGATCATCTTCTCTGCACCTTCGCACTGGAGCAGTTTGTCAGGAATGCATCATCTTCTGCCTGCATCATGGAAATAGACGCAGATCAGACATGCGTCGGCAGAATTACAAACCGCCGTCTGAAAAAACACACGCGGATCCTGACAGCATCCTGTGATTCAGCCGTAAACAGTCTTCAGCTTGCTTGCGAAGGATTCAGCAAATCTGCCGAAGATGCACCTGTCGAGGTGATGGAATGGAACACTGAAAAGGAATCTGCCGCTGTGAAGGCTCATATAGCAACGGCGTTTCACTGTCTGCACAGGGCGGATGATATTCCGGCGGTACTCCAGCACTGTAACGAATCACTGCACGACAACGGTATTCTGATCCTGGCTGAAAGTGCCCCGAATATTACAGAGGATCTTCTTTTCGGTCAGGATGAATCCTGGTGGATTGCATCAAAGGACAGTTTTAATTCCGTATCCCGACATCTTTCCTCTGAGGAATGGAAAAAAGCTCTCCTGGAGGCCGGTTTTGAAGACATCCGGGAAATTGTTGCCGATCCTGCGGTTCCACATTTTATTCTCATTGCCAGAAAGGCTGGAAAAAATCCTCAGAATGACAGTGAGCAGAAGGCAAGACAGAAGACGACATGGCTTTTGTGCTCCGGCAATGACACACCTGATCCTGCAGCACTGGCACTTGATCAGCTTTCAGAAAAGGCATCTGCCCAGGGTGATTCTGTAATCAGACTGCAGCCGGGAGAGAACCTCAGCTGTGACGGCAGCACATGGATCTGCAACATTGAAGACGACATACAATGGAAATCTGTCTGGGAGACTATCGCAAAACAGAAGGAGCATATAGTATGCATTGATGCTCTCTGCCTCGGCGGAGACACTTTTGATACAGGAGCATCCTTGAAGCAGTGCTCCGCTCTGCTCCAGATGTCAAAAGGATGGATCAGCGCGGGTAGTCCTTCTGCATCGCTCAGGCTTCTTACCGTCAATGCACTGGAATGTCCGGAGGATGACATCCGGAAACTCAATCCGTCCCAGGCACCCGTACTCGGTGCGGCACGGGTACTTATGAACGAAATGCCGGCTCTTGATGCATGCTGCATTGACATGCATATTTCCGACGATGATACATTGAACGGAAAACTGGCCGTGCAGACGGCAAGAGAACTTCTTGAACCGACAAAGGAACGTGAAATCATCCTGAGCGGAGACTGTCGGTATGTTCTACGCTCCGCAAGGACTGATACAGATGCATCCGGGAATCGTGGAGACTCGCAGAAGTTAGTATGCAAATCACCTGGCCACCTTGAAACACTGAGCTGGGTGCCGGCAGATATGCCGGAACCGAAGTCAGGCGAGGTGCGGGTGAAGGTTCATGCCGTGGGTCTTAACTTCCGTGATGTCATGTGGGCTATGAATATGCTGCCGGAGGAAGCTCTGGAAAACGGATTTTCGGGTCCCGGACTCGGTATAGAATGCGCCGGAATCATTGACGCGACAGGTCCTGATGTGACTTCACTGTCAGTAGGTCAGAGAGTTCTGTGCTTCGGGCCTCAGTGCTTTGCAACGCATGTTCTGACTACCGCCCGGGCAGTGACTCCGATTCCGTCAGAATGGAGCTTTGCCGATGCAGCCACTGTGCCGGTCACCTTCTTCACCGCCTGGTATGCAATTAAACACCTTGCAAATATGCAGCCCGGAGAACGTATTCTGATCCACGGAGCCGCCGGCGGTGTAGGACTTGCCGCCATACAGATAGCATCAGCGCTGGATCTTGAAGTTTATGCCACTGCAGGCAGTGAGGACAAACGTCATATGCTGCAGATGCTTGGTGTTGAACATATCTATGACTCCCGTTCTGTTGCATTCCATGATCAGATCCTTTCCGATACTGGCAGCCAGGGCGTGGATGCCGTGCTTAACTCTCTTGCCGGTGAAGGCATTGATCAGAGTATCCGCCTGCTTCGTCCTTTCGGACGTTTTCTGGAGCTTGGCAAAAGAGATTTCTACGCAGACAATACTCTCCGCCTGCGTCCTTTCCGCAACAACATAAGCTTCTTCGGCATTGATGTAGACCAGTTCATTAAAGAACGTCCTTCTCTCGGACAGAAGCTCTTCACAGAAATCATGGAGCACTTCACCAGCGGAGAATTGCGACCGCTTCAGTACAGTCTCTACACGGCAGATGAAGTTGAAAACGCCTTCCGTGCCATGCAGCAGTCGCGGCACACAGGCAAAATCATCGTCGAGCCGCCTCTGGAATCAGATCACCAGACAGCTGACAATGACATCATGCTTCCGGTCAGATCCGACGGTACCTACATTATTTCCGGAGGTCTCGGAGGTTTCGGTATGGTCACGGCAAAACGTCTTGCCGAACGCGGTGCCGGAGCTCTTGTCCTCATAGGAAGAAAGGGGACTACAGAAGAAAACTCGAAGACTCTTACAGAACTCAGTACCCTGGGACTGTCTGAAGGAGCAAGGCGTAATGTAGTGGCACTTGCCCAGGATATTACAGATTATGACAGTCTGATTTTCAGACTTGACAGGATCATGTCCGGACTTCCTCCTCTCAGAGGAATTATCCATGCGGCTGCAGTGCTGGATGACGGAATGATCACCGACATGACGCCGGAGCGGATGGAAAAGGTCATGGCTCCGAAACTTGCGGGAGCATTCAATCTCCACCGCTACAGTCTGAACAAGAATATCGATTTCTTTGTCATGTATTCATCCGCGACAACACTTCTTGGCAATCCTGGCCAGATGAACTATGTTGCCGCAAATATGGGACTGGAAACACTGGCAGCTCTGCGGCGGGGCATGGGACTTCCTGGTATTGCAGTAGGCTGGGGTGCCATAGGTGATGCAGGTATGCTTACACGCGATAAAAAAGCTCTTGATTCTCTGATCAGAGTTACCGGCATAACTCCTCTTAATTCATCTGATGCCCTTGATGTACTTGAAAAACTGCCACGGAGCTGTCATCCGGCCACTGCCATTCTCATAGCAGACTGGAAACGCCTTTCACGTCTGCCTCTCGGGCGGATACCGAGATTTTCACCTCTCAGATCCGGCGACAGCGGCAATGAGGGACAGGATATTTCTCTGATCAGCATGATCAGAAATCTTCCTCCGGAAAAGGCTCTTGCCAGTGTTACAGAAGCGGTGACCGCCACTGTCGCAAGAATTATGCGGGTGCCTGTTTCTTCCATCAAATCAAGCAAACCTCTGGCTGACATGGGAATGGATTCGCTTATGGCTGTTGAGCTTGTCGTAGCTCTTGAGGAACGCCTTGAGGGTCAGTCTCTCATGGGCGGACTTACATCCGGTGCCTCCATCCATGATATATCGGTTCGGATCATATCTCTGCTGGACAGCGAAAAATCCGGAGATAATGACATCCGGACAGCAATGCAGAGCAGTCACAGCATTGTTGTCAACGATACCTTTGCTGACAGGGTGTTAAAGGAAATGGACAATCAGAATGAGTGAAATAAAAAAACGTTTCGGCATCAGCAGGGAAGACAAGGTCCGTCTTCTTGCAGCCATGCGGGGACAGAATGCAGTTGCAGCGGTTCAAAGTCGCACTGCCTCCCGCCAGATCCCGAAGGAATGGCTTCAGTTTGACACTCTGCCAGGCTATACGGAAATCAGAGTACAGAAGGCTGTGGCAAAGCAGACCGGACTTGAAGATGTCTACTATGCTCTTCATGACGGCATGGCAACAAATCATACAAGCATAGCAGGTCGTGATATGCTGAATTTCTCCAGTTATGACTATCTCGGTCTTAACGGAGATGCCAGAATACAGAACGCTGCCGCAGAAGCGGCCCGCCACTACGGGATGTCGGCATCAGCCAGTCGTCTGACTGCAGGTGAGCGTCCGCCCCACAGACTGCTGGAAGCCGCAGTTGCGGATCTTTGCGGTACTGAAGACAGCATCTGCTTCGTCAGCGGTCATGCAACCAATATGTCCACACTTGGCTGTCTTTTCAGTTCAAGAGACGCCATCTTCTACGATGCCCTTTGCCACAATTCTCTGCTTCTGGGAGCCGCTCTCTCCGGTGCCGCCCGTTATTCATTTCCCAACAATGACATGGATGCCCTTGTCAGCCTGCTTAAAGAGCACAGATACAAACATCAGCGTGCAGTTATAGTAACCGAGGGACTTTTCGGCATGGACGGATGTCTGTGCGAACTTCCCCGCCTTGTTGAAATAAAGCATGAATTCGGATGCATGCTCATGGTGGATGAGGCTCATTCCATGGGCGTGGTGGGAAAAACCGGCAGGGGAGTCCGTGAGTACTTCAGTCTGAAGTCTGAAGACGTGGATATCTGGATGGGAACTCTCAGCAAATCATTCTGCGGATGCGGGGGGTACATTGCCGGAAGCAGGTTCCTGGTGGAATTTCTCAAATACAGAGCTCCAGGATTTGTCTACAGCGTTGGCATGCCTCCTGCCATGGCAGCGGCATCCTGCGAAGCGATACATATAATGCTGGCTGAACCGGAACGGCTTGAACGTCTCCACAGCAACAGCAAGCTCTTTCTTGAGCTGGCAAAAAAATCAAATCTTGATACAGGAAAATCCCAGGGATTTTCCATAGTGCCGATCATGGTGGGAGATTCCCTGTCGACCGCTTTTTTCTCACAGGAAATGAGAAACCGCGGCGTTCTTGCTCTGCCTGTCATATACCCGGGAGTCGAAGAAGGAAAGGCAAGATTGAGATTTTTTATTTCTGCCATGCATACAGAGGACGACATAAAAAAAGCTGTTGATGCAGCTGCCGAACTGCTTCCTGCAGCCAGAAAAAAGGCGGCGGAATATGCAAGGTGAAAAACGCAGTTTTCTCTTTCTCCAGGGTCCGCTGAGTCCGTTTTTCCGCAGGCTGGGCGAGGCACTGAGCGAAGCAGGATGTAGCGTAAACAGGATTAATTTCTGTGGCGGAGATGTATTCTACTGGCCGTGCGGCAATACCCACTGGTGGCAGGGACATATGTACGAGTGGCCGCTCTGGGTGGCGGAACTCATGGAAAAGTACAAAATAACAGATATCGTGCTGATGGGTGACTGGCGTCCCCTGCACCGCGAGGCAATCTGGTTGGCAAGACAGAAAGGAAACCGGATCTGGGTATTTGAGGAGGGTTATCTCCGTCCCGGATATATAACAATGGAGGAAGGAGGAGTCAATGCCTACTCGTCTCTTCCCCGCACCCCGGAAGCAGTTCATCAGATGGCTGAAAAAATTGATGAAACACTTCTTCCGGTTCCTTCTGAAGCTCCGAATCCAATGATCGGACGCGTGCTTAAAACAGCCTGGTACCATATAGGCAATGTAATTCTCTGGCCTTTCTTTCACCGGTACAAAACACACCGTCCCTACACCATTGGACGGGAACTTACCGGACATATTCCACGCTATCTTAACCGTCGCAAAAGAAGAAGACACGGTCTGGAGGTTACAAAAGCACTGATAAAGGGAAAGATTCCATTCTATCTGATGCCGCTTCAGCTGGATGCCGATTCCCAGGTACGCCGTCATTCACCATTCACAGGAATGCTGGAATGCATGGCCATGGTTATAACAAATTTCGCACGTAATGCACCTCCCGGCTCATTTCTTGTATTCAAGAACCATCCTCTGGACAACGGTCTTCGCAACTACAGACGCTATATGAGATCCCTCGGCAGAGCCACAGGTTGCTCGGAGCGTCTCCGTTTCGTGGAGGAGGTAAGAGCGGAACAGCTGTGCCGCAAGGCCAAAGGTCTGGTACTGTGCAACAGTACCATCGGAATGACAGCTCTCAGCATGAACAAGCCGGTTTTCTGCGTAGGAGAAAGCATCTACGCTATGCCGGGTCTTGCCGTAAACGAGCATCAGATGCCTCTTGCAGAATTCTGGAACAAGCTTCCGCCGCCTGATGAAAATCTGGTTAAGGAGTTTTTCAGTGTACTGCGGTATAAAGCTCTTATACCGGGCAATTTTTACTCACCGGAGGGCATACGAGAAGCCGTAAAGGCGTCTCTTGTCCGCATGGAACTGAACCAGGGAGATATCAATGACTGAAGATCCGGTATTTCGTCCCGCCACCGAAAGCGACGCATCCATACTTGCAGCAAAAATCACTGAAGTTTCACCCGATGTGGTAGACATTCTGCTTAAGGATCTCGTTCCGGGGATAAGCGCGGAAAGCCTTCTGACAATGACACTCAGAGATACATCTTCCCACTACAGTTACAAAAACTGTGTTCTGGCAGAAATCGAAGGAAAAGCTGCAGGTCTGTTGTTTGCCTACCCTGCGGAAAATCAGAAAATTCCGGCCATTATGGAAACTACTGTTCCGGCACAGCGTCTGGATCCTGTCAGGGAAATACTGACTGCCGGTGAACCGGACAGTCTCTATGTCAATACACTGTGGGTAGATCCGGACACGCGGGGCCAGGGCCTTGCTGACGCCCTCATCGATTATGCATGCTTCTGGGCGGAAAGCCTCGGTCTGAAATATCTGAGTCTCTTCTGCTGGCGTGACAATTCCCGGGCGGTTTCCTTTTATCACAGACAGGGTTTTAAAGCAGTCCGTGAAATAACAGCGCTTGGGACTCTCTCAAAGTTTCATGACAGAGGCGATCTTTACGTTCGTACTCTGGGAGATGATGATTGAACGCGGTAGTCTGGTGCTGTGTTTTCATGCCCGTGGTGGCGATCCTGCACCGGATTGCAACAGACGGAAATCTGCCCTGCCGTCCGGTTTTTGCAGACTTTGCCTCGTCTTTTATTTACTCCTGGATGTTCTCCCTGGTTTTCTGTCTGAGTCACCGTCCTCCCTTTGCAGCACTGACTTCTCTGATGATGCTTGCAGGTCTGTGGATTGCTAACAATGCCAAAAGAAAGGCTCTTCGCAATGAACCGCTGGTGATCACTGATCTTGCTCTGGCATGGCAGGTCATACGTTTTCCAAATCTGTACCTGCCGTTTCTGCCCTGCAGATTGCTGATGCTGGGAGGACTGGCATGGACGGGCGTAACAGCAGTAGCGTGGATATTCACATCACCGGAAGACATGGCATACGGCTGGTGGATATTCACCGCAGTTCCTTTCTTCCTGCTGATCCTTCTGAAAACTCCTTTGGGAACTGTTGCAGATAAATTTCTTATATCGATTTTCCCGCTTAAGTTTGATCCCGTAACTGATGCCCGCAGCTACGGACCGATAGGTGCATCATTTCTTCACACCGCCTGGCACTTAAGTCACAGACCTGACAGCGGGATTTCAAATACAAATACAAATACAAATACAAATACAAATACAAATGCGAATGCGGAGTCAGGCTGTACCTGGATGGAAACAGGATGGAAATCTGTACTGATAAAAACACTGAAGGATCCTGAAGATCCGGCTGATCAGCGAAATCTCCCCAATATTTTTCTTGTACAGGCTGAATCCTTCTGTGATCCAAGAATATTCTCCGAAGCAGTCCCCCGTGACATTCTGAAAAACTGGGATCTGCTGCGTTCCGAGGGTCAGAGCGGAAACCTGCTGGTAAAATCCTTCGGGGCCTACACTCTGCGAACAGAGTATGCTGTGCTGACTGGCACTCCGCCATCCTCCATGGGAACCTATGCCTTTTATCCATATCTGGGGGCTCTTAATGCGAAAGTCTGGTCCATGGCTGCTTACCTGCAGAATCTCGGATACCGTACCATATGTCTGCATCCTTTTCACGCAGAGTTCTTCTACAGAAATAAAGCCATTCCCAATATGGGATTTGAAGAGTTCACCACTCAGGAAAAATTTCCTCACAGCGAAAGATGGGGACCGTATATCAGCGATAAAAGCGTAGCACTGTCAATGACAGATCTTCTGAAGATCGATGACAGACCAGTGTTCTGCTTTGCAATTACCATGGAAAATCACGGACCGTGGCTGGAAGGACGACTGAAAAATGAGTTTGAAAACGGAGACGCTCCGAATATTTCAAATCTGGATAAACAGATCAGCCGATATCTTGCTCATCTGGCAAATGCTGATCAGATGATAGGAATGCTGAAAGACGGTCTCAGCCATTCAGACAGACCGGGTGTTCTGGGATGGTACGGAGATCATCTGCCTAATCTTCCGCAACTTATAACTCCGGGAGAAACAGCTACACCGTACCTGATATGGAAAACAGATTCTGATTCAAACAGGAAAATCCTTCTGAACATCAGACCTGAGGAAATGGGAGGATATCTCCTCAGCACCGAAAAAGATCTGGTAAAAGTCCAAAAAACGGAAAGATAAACCGATACAGTTTCATAACCAGCTCCATGCAGCAGCATCCCGATGCTGAAATGAAAACCTGACCAGACTGGCAGAAAATATATCAGGATGAGCTACAGCCAGCCGTCTCTTCTGTAGCCCTCAGCCGCCTCTTTCATTCCGCTTTCCAGATCTACAGCGGGAATAAATCCCAGTTCCTTCACAATCCTGCTTCCGTCACTGATCCAGCCGTCCTGCTTTGCTTCAAGATATTTATCCATATTCCACTGAGGAGCCTGACGCAACCCCCTTCCTCTGATCCTGCGGAGAATAAAATCAAGTGCGATTCCGGTGAAAGAAGTTACAGCCGATGACAGAGCGATTAACGGAAGCGGAATGTGAAAAACATGGATCCTTCGCCACTCCGAACCCCCGCAGATCTTGTTGACAGCAAAACCCATTGCACGATAGAACTGATCCATGGTATAGACGCAGCCGTCACTTACATGATAGGTTCCAGCTGCATCAGGACGACAAACACATAAAACAGCGCTTGCCATATCATCAGCGTGAATAATACTGACAGGAAAAATTCTGTTCCATCCTGGACAGAAGGCAACCCCGATTTTTGCACCTTTAAACATGGGAAGAAGTCCTCTGTCACCGGAACCGTATATAATCGGCGGACGGAGTACAACCAGAGCACTCCCCAGTTCACGTCCAAGAATTTCCTCCACAAGAAGCTTAGACCAGCCGTATGCAGAAACAGGAGCAGGTTTTTCCGTTTCAGATAAACCGGATCCCAAAGCACAGGGACCAGCAGCAGCAATACTCGAAACAAGTACAAAACGAAAATCGTCATTCAGTTTGCCTGAAGATCTGAGTCTTCTGACTGAACCGGCAAAACTTCTGGCTATGGCAGTATTTGTGTTCAGATAATCCTTTCGGCTGATACCAAACAGCAGTGCAGCCATGTGGATTACAATGTCCTTTCCTGCCACCGCATCATCCAGACCGCTGCCTGTTTCAAAATCAGCGTACAATACAGTGATACCGTCAGGCAGGACAGAGGTATCAGATGAATGTCTGACAAGACAGGTAACATCAGCTCCGGCTTTAATGAGCACAGGAATAAGATGCCTTCCGACAAAACCTGTTCCGCCGGTAAGCAGAATCTTCTTTCCTTTCATAAATGAAAACTGACTGAAATTGCCAAATGACATGATCAGAACTCCTCCGATTGAAAAAATCTGCAGAGCAGCACAATTTAACATAAAAGCTGGTATTATCAGGCGTGATTTTACTGCTGACGAATTTAATCTGTTATGAAAGAATCCAGATGAAGCCGTCAGAAAGCACCGAGATACAGTCACGACCATTTTACATTTGTCAGAAAACAACTGAAACTATTCTTTCAGTCTGCGTAAATATTAATCATCACATGACGATATTGACGTAAACGCCTTTCCCTCGGGAAAGCATTTTAATTCGGATCATGCAAAATCCAAAAATATCGTGCTGAAAAAAGAAAGCCAGATCAGCTCATGATAAATAAAAAACCGAAACATATCTATGTTTGCTGTGATCCTGGAGCTCAAAATTACGTGAATTCAAGCAAATTATGACAGATCAAGTCTAAAATTTTTTCAAAGAATGTCATATAATCAATTTGTTTTGCAACATTCAATGACAAGGAACTGGAACTATGAAAAAAGCAGATCTCAGCAATATAAAGAATCACAAGATACTGTTTCTTGGCAGATCATGCGAAAAAATAGAAAAGAAATTCCAGGAAATGAATATTCCATACACCAGAACAGAGGATCCGGTAACTGATGCATTTGTTAAGGATGGAAAATTTACCTTCGGCGTATCATACGAGTATGATCATATAATTCCAAAGGACGTAATAGAATGTTTTCAGGGAAGACTGGTAAATCTGCACCGGTCTTTTTTACCATGGAACAGAGGTTCAAATCCCAATTTATGGAGTTTTGCCGAAAAAACTCCATGCGGTGTAACAATCCATGCGGTAGATCCCGGTATCAATACAGGAGACATACTTCTTCAGAAGCAGGTTACATTTGACAGCATAAGTTCAGAATCTACTCTCTGCTCCACAGACAGGATACTGGCAGAAGAAATCGAGGGTCTTTTCTGCAAAAATTTAAAAACAATAATCCAGGATCGCTTTGTAAGACGCAAGCAGACAGGAAGCGGATCATATCACAGCAGACAGCAGACTGAAGATTATATGTCAAAACTTCCAAAGGGCATCGATACACCGGTAAATATAATAACTTCCGCCGAATAGTTCGTTTTGTTCAACTTTATGATTTATCAAGTTTATTTCTGGATCAACACTATTCCATAACAGAGCATTAAATTTTCACAAAACATAATTTATTCTGTATTTCTAATAATAGATTTCCTGTGATCGCCAGACAGACGTAAAAGTGTTTCAGGGAAAATCACGAACAAAATGCTGAGTCTCAATTACGCAAAGCTGAATTGACAGTTCTTCCAGTTATCCTCTGCTTGAATGCAGGGGATTCCTGCCAGTTCCCCCGGCAAGTTTCAGACTACTCTCGGCGGGTTCTTGCTGCCGACCGGCAATACGGTTCACTTCACAAGTTCAACGGCTATGCCATAACCTGATTTGCCGTCATTGAGAATGACACAGTCTATCTCTGTTGGCAGGAAAGAGTATACCTGATTTCAGACCTTATATCATATCCACGCTGAAGGACGTGTTTTTTACGGTACGATCAGATAAATCCTTTTGCTGCTTGAACATAACCGCCGAAAATAATAAAATTCACCAGATATTTATAAATTTGCCATTTGTCACAAAAAAGAGAATTTAAATGAATTCCCCATCACAAAACAGCAACGCTAATCATGTTCAAAACTGCATATGTCTGTCACCTGAAGGTATTGCCAAAGCCAGTGAAGATATAACCTGCCACAAGGTCAGCAAGCCTGCATTGAAAGCGCTGCTGCTGGCAATTAACGCAGGAGCGTTTATTGCCCTCGCTTTTATGTTCTATACCACGGCTCTGGCAGACGGACACGGGAAACTGGTTGGCGGCCTCTGCTTTTCTCTCGGACTGATGCTGTGCATAATTATGGGCGGTGAGCTGTTCACTTCCACTACCCTCACGCTGGTCGCAAAATGCTCGAAACTGACTACATGGAAGGAACTTGTTAAAAACTGGATCCTTGTATACACAGGAAATTTCATCGGAGGGATCCTTATTGTTCTGCTGATGATGCTGTGCCGGCAGTATGACGCCTTCGGCGGAGAATGGGGAAAAATCATACTGAACACAGCCCTGCACAAAATTTCGCATATGCGTCCCGATGAACCGTACATCATCGGATTTACTGAAGCCATGTGCATGGGAATATTCTGCAATATTATGGTATGTGCGGCAGTATGGATGAGTTTTGCAGGAAAAACTCTGACAGACAAAATGCTGGCAATGATCTTTCCTGTGGGTATGTTCGTCGCATCAGGATTTGAACACAGCATCGCAAATATGTTCATGATCCCTGCAGGAATAGGAATTGAGAATTTTGCCGGTGCTGATTTCTGGATCAGAACAGGTCTTGATCCTGAAAACTACTCCAGACTGACTGCTGCTAATTTTTTCATAAACAATCTGATCCCTGTAACAATCGGCAACATCATCGGAGGCGGACTGATGATAGGTGTGTACAACTGGTATGTAAACGTCAGACTGTCACACGAATAGAGAACAGTTAAATTTCACACATACAGAATTTTACAGTCAGGGTAAATCACCGCACTTTTTGTACTTTGTTTCCAGAAGATTACAGAAACTAGCCTGCAGTGATTTCTCTGATTTTCTTTCTGTCCACATCGTAACGCCGGCAGAACTCATCCATGTCCTCACCTGAAGTTATGAGCATAACCTCCCTAAATTTTCCGTTTTTTCTGCTGCAGAAGCCTGCAACCTTTTCTCCGGTACAGATCCCGATCCTCAGCACAGGCTCTTCAGCTTCCGGATCATACGGTGTTACCTGTTTTCTGCCTCCAAACAAAAAATCAAAAAATCCCATGGCTCAATCCCTGTCAATAACCATCATCATGCATCTTCTGCAGTCAAATTCCAGTCTGAAAACCTTTGTTCCAATCATCAGCTCCAGTGGCTCCGGCTGACGTTTCAAATTGTATTTTTCACACATTCCAAAACAGTATCGAAGACACTGTCTGCAGTACATCAGTACAGCCTTCTTCCTTTTCTCAGACTCATATGCAGTACCGGGAGTGCTGCATCCGTGCTCCTTGTAAAACTTCTCCGAGAGACTGTTATATACATTCAGCTGATAACCTCCCCTTCTTTCTTCTGCCGGAAGTTCATGCATACCGGCTCCTGACGGTTTCGATACCGGCTTCCTTACAGGAGCATCATTCTGCAGCACAAGTTTTTCCAGAAGTTCGTGGCGTAAACTGTTAAGACGGCTTACCGGAATAAACCACCCGTAGCTGCAGTTCATTACAAGATCAGCAGGATAAAAATATGTGCCACCAAGACGAAGGAGTCTGGTTTTGATATTTTCAAGCTGACCGGCAGGATCCTTTGCTTTTTCCAAAGATGTCTCCTTCAGCTCTACAGTCGCCTCGGCTCCCGTTTCGTCACGACCGGACAGAACAAAACCGTTTAAGGTCTCTGTAAATTCCAGATACAGAGCAAGTGTTCTTCTGGACGCTCCGTTCCTGGAAACATCTCTTTCAAATTCAGCATCCTTGTTGCGGTAAAGTTTCACGCCAGGCTTCAAATCAGCAGGGATCTGAAATATCTCCAGAGTATTTCCCTTTGCAGTACTTATTCTGAATCCCTTAAGCTCGCCGCCGGCAAAATAGTTACACTTGTCACCGTTATGCAGTTCACTTTCAGGCATGAGTCTGACGGTAATTCTGTTGCCCCGGCAGCCTGTTACCTCAGCCACCTGCTGACCAACAAATTTCGGCGAATCGAAATTTGCGAAATTTGAATGAGCTCCGTGAAGACAGTACTCGGTAAATCCGCGGTTGAAACTTTTGGATACATCAGGTACAAAGCTGCACTCAGTCCTGCCGAAGGAGCTGCGGACATACTCCTGGCGCCGTTCAAATATCTGATCAAGCTGTGAACGGTACCATGCAGTAACATTTCTGACATACCCTTCATCCTTCAGTCTTCCTTCAATTTTGAAGGATCTGATCCCGGCATCAAGCAGTTCTTCCAGATTGGCGGTATGGTTAAGATCCCGGAGAGACAGAAGATACCTGTTCCGCGCCAGATACTCTCCTGAAGCAGTTCTAAGACTCATGGGAACCCTGCACAGCTGTGCACACTCCCCCCGGTTGGCACTTCTTCCTGTAACACACTGACTTACGTAGCATCTGCCGCTGACACTGGCACAAAGAGCTCCGTGAACAAAGAATTCAAGTCTGATGCGATCAGCAGAACTGCTGATCTCCCGTATCTGATCTATGGAAAGTTCCCGTGCAAGAACCACCTGGCTGAAGCCTGCTTCTTCAAGAAACCTGATCTTAGGCGGAGAGGAATTCTCCTGCTGGGTGCTTGCATGAAGCTCCACAGGAGGAAGATCCAGTTCCAGAAGCCCCAAATCTTGGATAATAAGAGCGTCTGCACCCGCATCATAAAGCTGCCATATCAGTTTTTCAGCCTCTCTTATTTCCTGATCAGAAAGAATGGTATTAAGAGCAACATGAACCTTTGCTCTGAAGCGATGAGCATAACTGCACAGACTGGATATATCCTCAATCGAATTACCTGCATTTACTCTTGCACTGAAGGATGGTCCTCCTATGTACACAGCATCTGCACCGCTGTCAACAGCGGCAATGCCGCAGTTCAGATTCTTTGCCGGTGCAAGAAGCTCAACAAAATGACGTCTGTTGTCAGAAAGCATAACAACCATCCATGCAGAGAAATGAAAAAAGTCAGAAAATCAGAACGGTTATCGGACTTTAAAACATTTCCCGCGCCGCTCTGACAAGGATAAATCAGGAAATAGACTCAGAAATGCTTTTCAGCACTGCAACGGGATCTTGAGCCCTGGTAACCGGTCTTCCTATTACAAGAAAATCAGAACCGTTGCGTACAGCATCCTCCGGTGTAACAATTCTGATCTGATCACCCGCGTCAGCTCCCTTTGGTCGTATTCCCGGAGTAACAAGAACAAAGTCTTTATCAAGAGACTCCCGCAGCATGGAAGCCTCCATGGCTGAACAGACAACACCATCCAGACCGCAGTCAGCAGTTAGAGCGGCAAGGCGGCGAACCTGCTCCTTCGGAGACACACTGATACCAATTTCAGCAAGCTGCTCTGAATCCATGGACGTCAGGACAGTAACAGCAATCAGATACGGGGCATCATTTCCATAGGGTTCAAGACTCCGCACCGCTGCATCCATCATCTTTCTGCCACCTGACGCATGAACATTAACCATCCAGACACCAAGATCTGCAGCAGACTTTACTGCCATTGCAACAGTGTTCGGAATATCGTGAAATTTAAGATCAAGGAAGATCTCATACCCCAGATCCATAAGTTTTCGTACAAGAGCCGGACCGAAACGGGTAAACATCTCTTTACCTATTTTCAGTCTGCATAATCCCGGATCTGCAGAATCGGCAAATGCCAGCGCATCCTTCTCCTCCTGAAAGTCCATGGCTACAATTATGCGCGGATCTTTTTTACTCATGACAAAACCTCGGATAATAATATTTACATAACAGATAAGATAAAGAAACGATCAGTCTCCATCAAGTCCCTTCAGTGGCTTGACAGTGTTCCATTCATTGCAGGAAGGACAGTTCCAGAACATGGTTCGGGAAGCAAAACCACAGTGCCTGCATACAAATGTCTTGTGTAGAGCGATTTCTGTGGATACAAGATTCTGAAGCATGCTCAGACTTTCCTTCGCCTCCTGATCCTTTGCACTGCGTATCTGATAATTCATCAGTCTTTCAAAAACTCTGAGGGATGCTCTGCGTTTAAGATTCTGCAGAACAAAACTTCCAGCCGTTTTTAAATCGTACTGGTCCAGAACAGAAGCGATTTCAAGAACCAGAGAGGCGGAGTCAGATTTTTCTACCCAGCTTTTAAGTACATCCAGATATTTTTCATTTTCAGCTGGCAGACGGAAACACTTGCGCAGCACCGGAATAGCAATCATTACAGCATCGGGATCAAGTTCCGGTATATTGCTGATAAAAGAAAAAGCCTCATCTAAATTTCCGTTATCAGCAAGAAGAGACGAGAGCATGATAGCGGCTCTGGAGCAATGGGGATCAACATGAAGAGCCTTTCTGAGGAAAACTTCAGCCTCGGGAAGTTTTCCGGAATTTCTGCTGTCAACAGACTTCTCGCAAAGAAACTGAGCCCGATAGGAGCGTGTATATTTTTCCGTAAGAGAAGATTCGTTACGATGAATTATTTCAAGAGCAAAATCCCAGTCACCCAGTTTCTGATGTATTTTAATCATCAGCTTCAATGCTTTTATACGAATTTCGTCATCGTATTTAAGTTCCTGAAGCAGAGAGACGGCCTTGTCATACAGACCTACAGCAATATAATCCTTTGCAAGCTCATAGGAAGCAAGATCAAGTTTGATGCGGGGAAGACTGGAATTAAGAAGTCTGGTATGTATCTGAACAGCCTTTTCAACATCGCCGCGGGTGCGATAAACCTCGGCAAGAGCAAGGTTGGCATCAAAATTTTCTGAATCAATATGAAGAAGATCTACAAGGACTTCCGACGCCTTAAGTTTCTTGTTAGCCAGGAGAAACCGCACTCCTGACATGAGTTTCTGTGCGCGGTTCGATTCCTCCTTTTCAATACCATGTCGGGCATAACGAAATCCGATATACCATCCATACATTACTGCCAGAGGCAGAAGGAGGAAAAGAAGTTCAAGCATAATTTTCGTCAGTTATCAAAGGTAGATGCCGGACGGGAAGATTTACTCTTTGAAGACGGTCTGAAGATAAACCTGAAAAAAAGCACTACTGCATGGAAAAACTGAGATAAAAGAAAACCGGCTGTAAAAGCGACGGCTCCAAAGGTCGCAACTGATGTCTTTACTTTGACAACAAGAAGATTTATTTCAATCTCGCCGGTATTTAAAAATCCAAAATACAAACCAAGAGTTACCAGCAGAACAATAAAGAGCAGAGCTAACACAAACCTCAACATCGCACAATCCTATGACAATTCTTAAGTTAAGATTATACAATATGACCATGATTAACAATAGAGAGAACAAACTAATTTCTCATCTCTTCAGGATATCTGCATTATGATGAGGATTGGTCTATAGATAATCAAAGGCAGTCATGAAATGTATCAGAATTACAGCAGGGAAAACCGGGATAAACTGCAGAGAATGAAATGAACTGTGGATAAAAAAAACAAGTCAGCATCCATGCCAATCGAAACCTAAATATAAAAATCCCGCAATACTGCAGATGCGGGGTTATCATTTTAAATATTCCAAGACACTTGGGAAGGTTCTAAACGATACAGGAAACAGGACTAAAAACCATCAGTTTCAGACTGATCTTTCTGGGAAGGGTTATACTTTCCATTGATGCGAAGATTAAGTTCCTTGCCAGGCTTGAAAAAAATGACTTTTCTTTCAGGGATATTCACACTCTCGCCGGTTTTTGGATTGCGACCGACTCTGCTCTGCCTGATTCTGAGAGAAAAACACCCGAATCCGCGGATTTCTACCTTCTCTCCATTGTTAACTCTTTCAGCAAGATAATCAAATATTTCATTCACACACTCGCTAACCTTATACTCATCGAATACGTCATTCGTCCTGGTCAGCGAAGAAATCAATTCAAGTTTAGTCATTTTTCATCCATAAAATAGATTTTCTAAGGATATTGCTACACACTTTTGACATCACCCAGACTAAAGACAGGAGATTCCTACTAACTCCCACAGCAAACTGCAGACTACTCTCTGTGGGTTCTTGCAGCTGATCTCCATTGAGTTTCACTTCACAAGCTCTACAGATATGCCCTAGTCTGATTTTCCGTCATTGAAAAAGTCGAAGTCTATCTCTGCTAACAAGAAAGGTTATGCCAAATTTTATGTCTTATATCCACGCCCTAAAGGACGTGGTTTTACAGCAAGATCAGATAACAGATTTATCGGATCAGTATTCTGATTATTTAGTTATGACTGGAATAAAAAACCAGAAAACCCGGAATCCCAAAGAAACTGATATCAATGTTTGAATCAAACCCCGGAGCGTTTAAACCCCAAAATACTATAATTTAAATAGTCTAATAAAATATTATTGAGATTCAAGCAACAGAGAAAACCTGCGTTCCTGCAATTTATGAACTTAACTCTGTTCCCCTTTACACCAAACTTCGGCATAGTTCATTTCTGACATGAAACGGTCACATATGAGTCCACAAATTATTCCACATTATAGTAAATAAATTGACTCTGTTCAACAAAAGTGTTGATGTCACAGAAACGCATTACGTTTCATAAAGTATTTATATTTTTGAACTTAAAAAAGTAAAATTTTTCGTTCATATAACTTTATGATTTATCATGCTTATTTATGGATCAACACTATTCCATAACAGAGCCAAAGAAAAAAATCCGCATTCAGCGGATCTCTCAGAATTGATATATTTTTAAACGTACTGTACGTCAACAATTTCCATCTTTATCACACCGGCAGGAACCTTGATTGAAACCTCGTCGTCAACTTCCTTTCCGATAAGTCCCTTCGCAATAGGTGTATAGACAGAAATCAGATTATTTTTCAGATCTGCTTCATCCTCACCTACAATTTTGTAGGTAATTTCCTTATCCAAATCAGGTCTGTAGACTTTTACAGTTGATCCGAACACAATTTTGCCGTCGTTCTTGATCTTTGTAATATCTATAATCTGTGCATTGGACAGTTTGCCCTCAATATCGCGAATTCGCGCTTCAATAATACCCTGATGCTCCCTGGCTGCATGGTATTCTGAATTTTCCTTCAAATCACCATGCTCTCTTGCCTCTGCAATGTCCTGAACTACCTTGGGACGTTCCACATTCTTAAGATGCTCTAACTCAGTACGGAGCAGTTCTGCTCCTCTTACAGTCATAGGTACCTTATCCATAAACTACTTATCCTTCTTTGACTGACTTGATTTATCATCGCTGATCTTGGACCAGAACTCCTTTACAGTATCCAGCCACTTCTTCTTCTGCGGGCTGTACTGCTTCATATCCTTCTCTCCGTTTAAGGATTTCTCAAGTTTGACAAGAAGCTCCTGCTGTTCAGAATTCAGGTTAACAGGGGTTTCCACCTTAAGCTGAACAAACAGATCTCCGCGAATATCACTGCCTATAGCCTTGACACCCTTGCCGCGAAGTCTCAGCTGCTTGCCACTCTGAACCTCTTTAGGAATTCTCAGTTCGCACTTCTGCTCACCACCCAGGGTCGGAACTTCGACAGTTCCGCCGAGAGCAGCGGTAGTAAAACTGATAGGTATCTCACAGAACAAATCCAGATCCCTGCGTTTGAAGATCTTATGCTCTGCCACAACAATCTCAATATAAAGATTTCCCGGGGTGCCACCTCTGAAAGCAGCTTCTCCGTCACCCGTGTTACGTATTCTCTGTCCGTTGTCAACACCTGCAGGTATCTTGACATTCACGATTCTGCGTTTCTTTACACGACCTTCACCATGACATGTCTTGCAAGGATTTTTAATTATTCTGCCGGTACCCTGACAGCGTTCACAATCCTGAATCTGGGTCATGAAACCTCTGGAATAACGAACCTGTCCGGTTCCGTGACATACAGGGCAGACATCATCCTTTGCTGCACCCTCGCTTCCCGTACCATGACAGGATTTACATGTACAGTAGGCTTCAAACTCGATATCCTTTGAACAGCCTGCAACAGCCTCTTCCAGGGTAATGCGGCACTGATAAATCAGATCATTGCCACGGGACTGCTGCGGTCTTGCCCGACCGGCGCCGCGTCCGAATACATCGCCGAAAATATCGCTGAACATATCACCGAAATCAGCTCCGCCTCGTCCGCCGAAGCCTCCAAATCCTCCGAAGCCTCCAAATCCGCCGGCACCGCCGCCAAAGCCAGACTGAGGATCATTAGGATCTATGCCCTGATCAAACATCTGTCTCTTCTGAGGATCTGACAGAACCTCGTAGGCTTCCTTGACTTCCTTAAATTTCTCTTCCGCCTTATGAGGATCATCAGGATTGCGATCCGGATGATATTTCATGGCAAGATGACGATAAGCCTTTTTAATGTCGGCTTCTTTGGCATCCTTAGGTACACCAAGAATCTCGTAATAATTTTTTTTCATAAATCACCCTGACTTTCAATCTTGTGATGACAAAACACAATGAAACTCTTAATCTGTCGAATCTTTCCGTACACCCTTCGCATGATCAGACAGTTTCAAACTGTCAAAGGCACATACCGGTCAACCAGTATGTGCCCCAATGTAAACATACCGATGCTTACATGATCAGATGATTACTTCTCAGTAAATTCACCATCTATAACGTCATCATCCTTGCCTGCAGAGGAGGCTGACTCGGTTTCCTGCTGAGCACCTGAAGCTCCCTGCTGAGAAGCATTCTTGGCCTGCATCGCCTGAGCAATTGGCTGAGAAGCCTGCATGAGTGCGTTGAACTTGCTGTCAATTTCAGCCTTGTCTGTACCCTTGGTTGCAGTCTCAAGATCAGCGATTGCAGATTCAATTTTTTCCTTATCGCCTGAACTCAGGGCAGAACCGGCTTCATCCATCTGCTTGCGGATCTCGTGGATCATGTGATCAGCCTGATTCTTTGCCTTGACCAGTTCCTCGAACTTCTTGTCCTCTTCAGCATTAGCCTCAGCCTCACGAACCATTCTTTCGATATCTTCATCGGAAAGTCCTGAAGAAGCCTTGATGGTAATGTTCTGCTCCTTGCCTGTCTTCTTGTCCTTGGCAGAAACATGGAGAATACCGTCAGCATCAATATCGAAGGTAACCTCAATCTGAGGAACTCCTCTTGGTGCAGGTGGAATACCGTCCAGGTTGAACTGACCGAGAGACTTGTTCAGATTGGCCTGCTTGCGCTCACCCTGAAGAACATGAATTGTTACTGCAGGCTGGTTGTCTTCAGCTGTTGAGAAGATCTGTGACTTCTTTGTAGGAATTGTAGTATTCTTCTCAATAAGGGTTGACATAACCTGACCTAGGGTCTCGATACCAAGTGAAAGCGGAGTAACATCAAGAAGAAGTACGTCATGCTTGTCACCTGAGAGCACACCGCCCTGAATTGCAGCACCGAGAGCTACAGCCTCATCCGGATTAACGTCCTTTCTTGGCTGTTTGTGGAAATAATCACCTACAACCTTCTGAACCAGAGGCATACGGGTCTGACCGCCAACAAGGATAACATCATCAATTTCCTCAAGAGACTTGCCGGAATCAGCAATCGCCTTTCTTACCGGAGTGATGGTCTTAAGAACGACATCTTCCACCAGTGACTCGAGTTTGGAACGGGTCATCTTAAGGTTAAGGTGCTTAGGACCTGATGCATCTGCAGTGATATAAGGAAGATTGATTTCTGTCTGCTGAGCGGAGGAAAGTTCAATCTTGGCCTTTTCAGCGGCTTCCTTCAGACGCTGCAGTGCGAGCTGATCCTTGCGGAGATCAACACCCTGCTCCTTCTCAAATTCTTCAGCAATGTAATTGATGATTATGTTATCGATATCCTCACCGCCGAGATGGGTATCACCGTTTGTTGCCAGAACCTCGAATGTCTTTTCACCGTCAACCTCGTCTATTTCGATAATGGAGATATCGAAAGTACCGCCGCCGAGATCATATACGGCAATTGTCTTTCCGCCTTTCACATTGTTTACACCGTAGGCGAAAGCAGCAGCTGTAGGCTCGTTGATGATACGTTTAACCTCAAGGCCAGCAATTCTTCCGGCATCCTTGGTAGCCTGACGCTGAGCATCGTTAAAGTAAGCCGGTACTGTAATAACAGCCTCTGTAATCTTCTCACCGAGAACATCCTCGGCAGTCTTTTTCATCTTCTTCAGAACTTCAGCAGATACCTGAGGAGGTGCCATCTTCTTATCTTTAACCTGAACCCAGGCATCACCGTTGTCATTTCTTACAATCTTGTAAGGCATAACTTCCCTGTCGCGCTTTACTTCCTCATCATCATAGCGACGTCCGATAAGACGCTTGATTGCGTACAGAGTGTTTTCAGCATTGGTTACAGCCTGTCTCTTTGCAGTGTCACCTACCAGAATTTCACCATCCTTGGTGTAAGCAATGATGGAAGGTGTTGTACGATGACCCTCAGCGTTTTCCAGAACCTTTGCCTGATCTCCATCGAGAACAGCCACACATGAATTAGTGGTTCCCAGATCGATACCAATAATCTTACCCATAATATTTACTCCTTTATGTAATCTTTTAATCTGTCACTACCGTATATATATGGACTGACTTTCCGATTTCAACAATCGCATAAAAAAAATTTGAAAAAAGAACAAAACAGTCCTTAAACACTTTCAGCACGACAGAAACAATGATGAAACACAGAGGCAGTCATGCGGAACAGTTTCTTTACTGTGCAATTCATATAAATCTCAGGCTCGGAAACCCACTACCCCCAGGATGGTGGGATAATAGTCGTAATCCTTTCTCAACATTTAGTTTCTATGTATCTCTGAATATATTGATGACCGCATTGGAGCTGTTAATCTGTACCGCATGGGAATCAGCTATCTCGAAGACAGTCAGGTACCTGATACAGTTACAGCTGAGTAAATCTTTGCTGTAAAGGGTGCTGTCAACCACCCTGTGAAGTAATGCCACTTTAGACAGCAATATCTGTCGGGGTTAAAAGGTCGGAGGCGTAACGCCGTTACGAAGACTGGGCTGTTACAAGCCCATTTCCTTCAGGTGATGGGCAGCTGACAATGAGTACAGTCTGATTCAGTTCAGACTGCAAAAGATTTTCCGTCACTTATGCTCTGTGGCGTTTGCAGATGATGACCGGCATCGGCGGTACACAGGAACTGATCAATGAAAGATCAGTTCTCCTCCTCTTTCCAGTCTTCCCGTTTCAAAGGAACAACGGTATAACCGGTAATATTTCCGGCACTGTCCGAGGAGAGCGCAAACCGGTAGCCAAGACCTATTCCTCCGCCCTTCCAGTCCCTCATGTACCAGAAGTCGAAGGATATATTCCCGGGCTGGAGGATCACCGCTGTGTAGGTAGCTACGCTTGGTGCACCTTTGGCCCTTGGATTGAGTGATTTATAGGACGCACCTGACGGTTTCAGTTTCTCACTGTCATAATTTCTGAAATGCCAGTCAAAGCCTGTAGTCGGATTGGTTCTCACGGTAATCTGAAAAGCGCCGCCAGAACATTTCAGAGCGAAGTCGTAGGAGCTGTCTCCGTTCCGGCAGTCCCGCATCTTCTGATCGGCATCAGACAGAGTCTCAGAAGAATCAGAGGGTATATCCACGGCGGATGCAGATACACCTGACAAAAATGCTGTGATGGCAGCAAGACATCTGACAATAATACCCATGTACGGTTTTCCTGTTATTTCAATTTAGAAAAAATCAGTTCCCGGTGTTCTCGGAGCAGTCATTCTCCCGAATAATCACCCTGAAGCAGCAAATCTCCGCGGGAACTGAACATAAAGTATGAACATCATACGGCATGACGTACGGTCTGAAAACCTACCGCCGGCCGGCATAGTACTTGAGAGTGTGAATGTAAAAAGTACCCGGTCCGGAAAATCTGCAGACCATGCCTTCACCGGATGTAATGCTTGATACGAATCCAGAAGATGCTTTTTCCATTCTGTAACTCATGTTCTCCTCCCATGCAAGCAGGTGTCCATTATCCACAAACATCTCTTCACCTGGTCCCAGTTCAAATTTATGAGCTGCACCGTATGAAGAAATAAAGGCGAGACCACTTCCTGAAAGTCTTATCAGAAAAAAGCCTTCCTTGGATAAAAGTCCTTTAACAATGCCCTGCATTTTTGTTTCCAGTCTCACACCCTGAGTACATGCAAGAAATCCCCCTTTTTCCACAATAAAACTTTTTCCCTCTACGATATTTAGAGGAACAATGGATCCAGGAAGTCCCGAACCTATCATAACAGTGCCGCATCCTCTGTCGGCTTCGATTGTCTGAGTAAAAAATGATTCGTTTGTAAGAAAAGATCGTGCCAGACCGCCGATAATACCGCCCTTGATATCACCTTTGATGCTAAGAGCGCCGCGCTTGGTTATCATGGCATCGCTTTCACAGTTAATCTTTTCACCTTTTTCCAGTTTTAACTGAACAACAGGGAACGTATCCTGATGCAAAATCTCGTATTCCATAAAAAAACTCCGGTTAACATATTAAAACAACAAGCTCAGTTCATGAAAAATTCCATCCGGCAATCAGCTCGACTGCACAACATGTGCGGTTACCCGTTCTGCTGAAAAATATCCGTTCTCGAATACGTATGCAGAGGAAACTGACAGGTTTTCATTCTACCAAAAAACATAAGGGGACTTATGATTCAGCAGCTAAATTTCACGGATGAATAAAACAAAACCTGCGGAACATCTTATCCCGCAGGCCTCGCACATATTCTTTTAAATTTAAAATCCCTACAGCAGTCTGTCAGGACTACGCCTCAGTATCAACTGCAGCACCGCCCTTGGAAACCACCACCATAGCCGGTCTGATATTGCGACCATTCAGGTTATACCCCTTCTGCATAACATCCATGACTGTATTTGCTTCAAACTCTGAAGACTCAACCATCTGAATTGCATGCTGAGTATTCGGATCAAAAGGCTGCCCCTTCGGATCAAGCTGTTCAACACCATGATTTGAAAGAACCTTAAGCAGGGTTTTCAGTGTAAGTTCCACACCCTTGTCAATATTTGAAAATTCGGCATTACTGTGATCTATTGAACCCCATGCTCTTTCAAGATTATCAACTACATCTAGAAGATCCTTCGCAAAACCACTGAGGGCAAACTGTCTGGCCTTGGTAATCTCATTCTCTGTTCTTTTGCGAAGATTCTCCATTTCCGCATAGGCTCTTACTTCATTATCCTTAGCCTTCTTAAGTTCCAAAGCCAAAGCCTCAAGTTTATGAGACTGATCTTCAGGTGAAGCTGCAGCTGCCTCATCATTCTGAGTCCCTTCTGTCTGAAGAGAAACCTCTTCCTCGTTATCCTGAACTTCATTGCTCTGTTCTTCGTTTGCCATTACTCTAATAACCCCATAACAAAAAAAATCACCGGCACAACATCCGATATCTGAACTTCCACAGTGAGGAAAGCGGACATGCCGAACCATTTACTACAATAATATGGGGGATAGTTGAATTTTTTTCAAGTACGACAACGAAATTTTTAGAAACCAGGGCATACGGACAAAACACGATAAAGCCGCACAGTGTTACTTTTTATGTCACCAAAATGTATAATGGTGCAGCAGACTGGATTTAACCCGGCTCCTGCCATACCGCAGTTTTCGCAGCATGCGGAACTTAATGGAACTGAAATTTTCAAAAATCAGAGTCCGAACCTCATCTTCATAACCTGTGTAAAGTTCTGACTCCGGAAAAAGGAAGCTCAATGTATTTCAGAAACGTTGCAATTCTCGGACTGCCCCGGAAAGGAAACTCATTCAAGCAGACCATCAACCGGCTCATCAGGTTTCTTAAGGACGCCGGATGCACTGTTTACATAGAGCCGAGAATTGCAAGAGTGTATCACCTTACTGAAGTGATCAGCATGGAGGTGGAAAATCTTGGCTCTGTCGCAGATCTTGCCGTTGTTGTGGGCGGTGACGGCAGTATCATCGGAGCAGCAAGAATTCTGGGAAAAAGAAAGATTCCGGTTATCGGGGTTAACAGAGGACATCTGGGCTTTCTCACAGATCTGAAGCCAGCAAATTTTGAAAATGATCTTTCAGAGGTACTGCACGGAAATTTCACATGTGAAAAAAGACCGCTGATCGACGTTTCCATAGTTGAGGACGGAATTATTCTTGAAACTCATCAGTATCTTAACGAAGCTGTTATCCACCCCAAGCAGGTGGCTCACATGATTGAATTTGAGGTTTTCATTGACGACAAATTCATGAACAGCATGAAATCCGACGGACTGATCGTATCATCCCCTACGGGATCGACTGCCTACGCACTCTCGGCCGGCGGTCCAATAATCACACCGGACATAAACGCCCTATGTCTGATCCCGATGTTTCCGCACACCCTCAGCAACCGCCCTATAGTAATCAGCGATACACACACGGTAACGGTTGACTTCCTCGGAGACGAAAGCAGCAACATCACAGTTGACGGACAGAAAACTCTTAACGTATCACCGCACCAGAAGATTCTTATCAAAAAGAGTACGGAAGAACTTACCCTGATCCATCTTAACAATTACTCATACTACCATGTTTTAAGAGAAAAACTTGGCTGGGGCTCCAAGTTGTTTTAAACCATCGGAAACGAAATTATGCTGACTCATCTTAATGTTAAAAATTTTGCCATAGTCAAATATTTGGACATAGATTTTCCGGGCGGAATGACCTGCATCACCGGAGAAACAGGAGCAGGAAAATCAATCGCAATAGACGCACTTAATCTTTGCCTCGGAGAGAGAGCTGATGCAGGCTCCGTGAGGACAGGTGAAACGAAGGCGGAGATAACCGCATGCTTTGACATAACAGATTCAATTCCCGTCCATGATTTTCTAAGAGATAATGATTTTGAGGCGGAAGAGGATGAAATCATTATCAGAAGAACCATATCCTCCGATGGCAAATCCAAAGCCTATATCAATGGAACCTCTGTTACGCTGAGCCAGATGAGAGCCCTCGGAGAGCTTCTGGTCATTATCCACGGTCAGCATGCACACCAGCTTCTGTTCAAGCAGGACTACCAGACGGCAATCCTTGACAAATATGCAGATCTGCTGAAGGAAAGACAGAATCTCGGGAAGACAGCCTCGGAAATCAGAAACATAGAAGATCAAATCAGCAAAATTGAAGCCAACCGCGAGCAGTATAATTCCAGACGGGATCTGCTGCAGTTCCAGCTCGATGAACTCAGCAGAGCCGAACCGAAAGAAAATGAATATCAGGAGCTGGATCAGGAATACAGCCGTCTTGCCAATGCGGATGAAATCATCAGCAGTTGTGAACAGTGCATGCAGCATCTTGAGGATAACGAAAGATCCTCTGCGCTTTCCGCAGTGCAGAATGCCCTAAAGAGCATTGAAAGGCTTCAGGAAATAGATGCAGGCAGGCTGGATAATGTTGTCACCATGCTGTCAGAGGCCGAAATATCCATTCAGGAAAGCTATGACGAAATCAAAGAATACGGCAACAGCATAGAATATGATCCCCAGAGAATGAGTTTTCTTGAACAGAGAATATCCCTTTATGACTCCCTTGCTCAGAAATATCACGTAACTCCGGAAAAACTGTACGCCTTTGCTGAAGATCTGAAAAAAGAATATGAATCAATGACCTCGCTCTCCGATTCTGAGGATGAACTGAAGAGGCAGCTGCAGGAGAAACGGGAAGAATATCAGACTAAGGCAAAAAAGCTTTCAGAAAAACGAAAGGAAGCCGCGCAGGAGCTTTCCCGGAGGATCAGCTCTCATATGCATGATCTTGCCATGCCTCACGGGCAGTTCACAATCGGCGTAAACTACAATTCTGAAGCAGCACCGTCATCAAAGGGCAACGATGAGGTTTCATTTCTCGTAAGCGTGAATCCTGGCCAGGAACCGGGACCTCTCAATGCAGTAGTATCAGGCGGCGAGCTTTCACGTATTTCCCTGGCAATTCAGGAGATACATGCGGAAAAGGTTCAGACTCCTACGCTGATTTTTGATGAAGTGGATACAGGTATTTCCGGTCAGACGGCAAATGTTGTGGGAAGACTGCTTTCCAGCCTTGGTGCATCGGCCCAGGTCATATGTGTCACTCACCTTCCGCAGGTGGCTTCAAAAGCGCATCATCAGATGTTTGTGGAGAAAAAAGTGGAAAACGGTACAACAACCACCGGTATGAAAGAGCTTGACAACGAAGGCCGCATCAGAGAAATTGCAAGACTCCTGAGCGGAGACGCCATTACGGAAAATGCTCTGGCAAGTGCAAGAGATCTCCTTGCCTCAGTACAGAAATGACGCCGGACACCGCAGAATATACATGAATGAAACACATCTCCAAACCGTCACGGGTTCTGTGAATAACTGCTTTTTCTGATTTATTCCGGTTGTTTTCCCGGAATAATTCATTCATGAAGTTGTAAAAAAGTCAAAACAGTGTCTTTGAAGCCGCCATGTTGTATAATTAACGTGTTTTTCTATTTGAAGTTAGGTTGCACTTAGCAGTGAATACAACCGGGACAGGTCCGACTAATGAAGAATAATATAATCAAAGCAATTTCTTTTGCCGGCTGCATTGCCGCAGGAACAGCAGGATTAACCGGATGCATATACCGGGTTGATGTTCCCCAGGGAAACTATATAGAGCAGGATCGTGTTGATCTCTTGCGGATAGATATGACCAGAGAGCAGGTTAAATACGTTCTCGGAACACCGGTAACCATAGATCCGTTCAACAAGAACCGATGGAACTACATTTTTCTCATTCAGGAAGGCTGGGATGATCCTGTACAGAAGAATCTGTTTGTATTCTTTGAAAACAACAGGCTTGTAGACATAAAGGGTGATTTCAGAAAAGGGCCGAATTTCAATCAGCCTCTTCAGTAACAGACACAGTAATCTCATAATCCTGACCGTGTTTTGCTCCGCTATCTGATTTCTAATCAGATGCGGTTGTTTTTTTTCTTATGAAACGCATTATCAGAACAAAAATTTTTTTTATGTCACTTAACATTCTGATTATTATCAGCGGTCTCGCCATCTCACTTTACTGGCACACGGTCAGACCGGATATTCCAGCAGTTCAGAACTTCAGAAAGGAATATCTGGACAGTATGCTGGATATAACTGAACTCAGACTTGATGAATTCTACGAAGTATACATGGAGCCTCTTTACGGAACCATAGAGGAGCGGGACGACATACTTGTGTACGTAATGCCGGATCTTTCGTCACTGATTACCACGCCGAATACGGAAGTTCCGCGAAGCGACACCTTCACTGTTGACACGGAACACACAGGAAAAGGGTTCACAAGAACCACCTTTCAGGTCTATTTCAGTTCCGATCCTCTCTCCATTCACCAGTGGTACATTAAAAATTACGGTCTGAATGCATTTGACGTGCAGGGCTTCAACAGGAAAGGAGAAATACAGTATCCAAGAACAGACTGGACGTTCCTTGGAAAATCAGGCATTGATCTGAATGTTCCGGAGGCATGGAAGCAGGGTGCAACAGGAAAAGGGATCAGCATCATAGTCTATGATAACGGAGTTGATCCTAACAATGCAGATCTGAAAAACAAGGTGAATCTGGACAGGGCTGTCAATTTTATCACCGGTGTCTACAGCACCGACAACCGGGATTATCACCAGTACTCCCACGGAACCAAGGTTGCAGGAATAATTGCAGCGGAAGCCTTTAACAGACAGGGAGTCAGAGGCATTGCATATGACAGCACTATAATTCCGTGGCGTTACAGCAACGTATGGGAAGACTACCAGATGTTCGAGTTTCCGCCGGAAGCGAAAATTTTTCAGAACAGCGTGGGAAATGATCCGGGAAAACTGATAAACACAGAGCCGTTCTCACCTTCACTGCTCTATTCGGATCTTGTGTATTTTCTGTCCAAAGGAAACTACTACATCATCGACTACTACGAGATTGATCCGAAAAACGGAAAGAAAAATCTGCTTTTTAACGGCTGCACCTATTACCAGACAAACTGTGCGGAAACACCGAAGCTGTCAACACAGCCCGTCTACTATCCGATCCTTGCCGCTGTGTCGGGTATCAGTTCCACCGGTGAACACATTGATTACGGTACGCCGCCAAAATACCATATCGGCATCAATGCCAGTACCGGTGCCGACGTTATGTTTGTAGCCTTCAACACCACTACCCAGTCGGCAATGGAACGAAACTCCAAGGGAATATTCACCACCGGCGTTCCAATGAGCAACGATAACAGTGCGATTGAACAGCTGACCTATTTCAAGGACAGTCCAAGTTACAAATCATATTACAACTTCTACAGCGCACACGATCCGGATAATCCGGATCTTGCCTACACCGGACATTTCAACGGCACATCAGCGGCGGCACCAATGATATCAGCCGTTGCCGCCCTGGTCAGATCTGTCAATAGGAGACTAACCTGGATGGATACCTACGACATACTGATCAGAGCTTCTTCAATAAACGGACTTGCCCACCGTCCGGGGATCAGAGACGATATGAATCTGTGGTTTGCCGACGGCAGCAATCTTCTGATAGAAAGACCGGCAGAAAAGAATGCCGCCGGCTTCACACACAGCAATGTATACGGATTCGGTCTTGTCAACGCAGGCAGGGCTGTACGCATTGCCAGAAGCTACAGACCGTCAGATCTTGAAATCAGCAACGAAATTTTTCTTAAAACGGTCAGAATAAACTTTCATGGACTGGAATTCAGGGCGGCAGAAAAGGTGGCAGACGCCACCAGTGAGGTTGAATCACAGACCGATGCGGAAGGAAAGGTCTTTGCCGTTGTTCTGGAACTGCCTGCCAGCTTTCTGAAAAAATACGAAACTGAAGAGGACGCCTGTGCCAAATCATTGAAAATTGTCGCTCAGGATCAGATTTATTACCGCGGGATCTATTACAATGATGAATGCAGAATTTCAGATTTAACTTTTACACAGCTTGAAATTGAATCACCTTCAGGAAGGATCAGCGTGATAAAACCTATGGGATCCATGTACCTGATGATGAAAAACCTGGATCTGCCTCACAGAATCGAAACCAAAGCATTTTACGGAGAGGATATAAAAGGGATCTGGAAGGTCAGAGCAATAACATCAAAAGGTGAAAGATGGAAGGTCAAATTCACCGACAGCGATCAGATGATTACTAAAAACAGAAGCTCCGAACGTACTGATCTGACAACAGACGTTGCAATTGAAATATATCCTCTGGCTACGGGAGAAGCACAATGAAAATCCTGCCACAGGCGTTTCTGACAGCACTGCTTTTATGCTCTGTACTGAATGCCGAAGAATTCTGCTCAGATCACGGATACTGTACTGAATACAACAATATCAACGGTACTCTGTACAATATCATTCCTCTCGACGAGTACCTGGAGGCAAATCCAAAACTTGCAGAAACAGTAGATTTTGAAGCCATAACAAATGAACGGATCCTGGGCTATGCAGAATCGCAGGAAAGAACGGGATGGCTGACTTCAAAAATATCCTTTGTCTGCTGGAAGGAGAAATGCAATCCGGTAGGCGGAGAGGTAACAACAGTAAACGAGAAAAAATTCAAGTATATTATAGAAGCCGACACCATGGATGACTGGGAGTATATGGTTCATCTTATGAAGGGAGACAGCAGAGTTAAAAAGGTAACCCCGGTGATCCTGGATGAAGAAATAAGAGAATGATGAAACTAATCGTACCGAAGTCAGGGTAAAGACAAATGAAAGAAACAGGCAGACTACCTTCTTCTGCAGACGTTTCTGATATCTGCCACTACAGGGCGATAAATCTCAACACGATCAAACCTGGTCAGGGTATCATCAAGTTTTCTGATTTTTCCGTAACTGCCTATTTTCAAATCTTCATAAACAAGTTCAGGGAAAAACTCCAGAACATTGCTTTTTCTGACGGCATCGCCAAACGTACTGCCCTCGTCCAAAGTTACTCTTGCAATAAACTGTCTTCTGGACAGTGCGTATATCACTTCAATATTCAAGTTACTTTCACTCATTATCTGACATCCTCCCCCGCATGAAGGCATGAATCCCAACTGGCTCCCACAGCAGGCTGCTCTCGACGGTTCCTGTAGCCGACCGACAATACGTTTCACTTCACAAGATCTGCGGCTATGCCCTAACCTGATTTGCCGTCATCGAGAAAGCCTGAGTCTATCACTGTTAGCAGGAAAGAATATACCTGATTTTATGCCTTATATCCATACCCTAAAGGACGTGATTCAAGACACGATCAAATATCACCTCCGAGGAGTTAAACACCAATTTTAAACTCGATGTATATTTGCAAATCATCGCAAAACCAGTTTATCCGGCGATAACAATGACCGGCATAGAATTTAACACTCCAAACAACAGAAGTCGAGGAAATCTTGCTTCAGTGACAAACTCATGACTACAACAGTTTTATTACACTCTCTCCTCAAGCGTAAATTCTCACTACGCATTAAGCAATTACAGACCAAAGTTGTAGACACAAAAATTATCTGGAACTAATGATAAACAGATTTGAACAGAATTTCTCTCGGTTTTTAACAGTAACAAATCCTGACTAAAAGCATATATCTACATATGAAACAAAGAGATCTCCAATCATGAACACTCTGCGAACCGGCATAAACGTACTGGTCAGCCGGTGTGCCATCTGGTAGCAGGAATCCATGCCTCTGGGCATGTAGAATGTCAGACTGTTATTTCTATCAGGTTGTTTTCAGGACCCAGGATGCAGCTTTCATAGTATCCATCACCGGTAACTCTCGGACCGCTCAGGATCTTAAAACCGGCTCTGTCCAGTTCTTCCGAAATTTCATCAACACGATCTCTGCTTCCAACTGAAACAGCAATGTGGACATATCCCGTTCTGAACAATGATTTTCCTTCATCCTGCATTTTCGGACTGTACATAATTTCAAGTCTGGCACCATCGTCAAAACTCAAAAAGAAGGATCTGAAACCGGTAGTGAGATTTCTATACCCTGAATCAGACTCCGCTCCGAAATACTTCACGAAAAAATCTCTCATGTTCTCCGGATTACTGGCATAAACGGCAACGTGTTCTATTCTCATTGCGGACTTTCTCACAGATCAAAAGAAAAATGCACCGGATCAGATCCGGTAATAAGCAAAAAGCATTTCCCAGTTACGGAAAATGCTTTATCAGAAAAAGAAGACTCAGATATTATTTGGCAAATTCACCTGCAAGTCTTGCAATGATAAGTTCCTCGTTAGTTGGAATAACTGTTACCTTGCATTTTGAATCAGGTGTTGAAATCAGACCGCGGCCTCCCTTGTAGACAAGAGCCTGCTCATTCTTTTCCCTGTCAATCTTGATACCAAAAGGCTCTTCCAGAAGTTCAAGCACCTTCTCGCGCATACGGAATGAATTCTCTCCGATACCTCCGGTGAAAACAATGGCATCAACTCTTCCGAGAGGAACGAAATATGATCCGATAAATTTGGCCAGACGATAGCAGAACATATTGAATGCCAGAGTGCATTTTTCATCACCGGCCAGTTTCCCTTCCGTGATACCGCGGAAATCCGATGTCTTTCCGGATATGCCAAGAAGTCCGGATTCCTTGTTCAGGATCTTGCATACTTCCTGTGCAGTGAGACCGAGATTGTCACAGAGGAAGAAAATTACAGAAGGATCAATAGAGCCGCTGCGGGTACCCATCATCAGGCCGTCCAGCGGTGTTAGTCCCATGGATGTATCAATACACTTGCCGTTCTTTACAGCAGAAATTGACGCTCCGTTTCCGAGATGACAGGTGATTACATTAAAGTTGTCAGGATCACCGCCAAGTTCTCTGCAGGCCTCTCCGGCCACGTAGTAATGACTGGTGCCGTGCGCTCCGTAGCGGCGGATACGGTTTTCCGTGTAGTACTTTTCAGGAATTGCAAATCTGAAGGCATACTCAGGCATTGTCTGATGGAATGCTGTGTCAAATACACATACGTGCGGAATGTCAGGGAAAACCTTTCTTCCTGCTCTTATACCCTGCAGATGAGCAGGGTTGTGAAGAGGAGCAAAAGGTATGCACTTTTCAATACCGGCCTCTACTGAATCATCAACAAGAGTAGGTTGGCTGTATAAATCACCTCCGGACACTATGCGGTGACCGACAGCAACAAGAGAATCAAGCAGTTCCTTGTGACCTGCGAGAATGGTATCAACAACAAAATCTATAGCTTTTGCATGATCGGCCCCGGCACCAAGAGACTGCTCGGTTTTGTCCTCACCGTCAAAAGCCCAGCTGATGCGTGCATCTTCAAGATTCAGGGCCTCTGCAATACCGCTAACAGAAACCTTTCCATCCACTGGATTTACAATTGCAAACTTTACTGATGAACTTCCGCAGTTAACCACCAGCACATTTTTTTCATTAGAAGCCATGTCTTAAAACACCTTAAGATAAACAATAATCAACTGTGTAATTCTACCACAGGTCTGAAAAATACTCATTGAAGCAAATTTAAAAATTCATTGCCAGAAGAAAACCGACTCCATGATTCACACCACGGGTGCAATTATTCGCAGAGCAATCATTCAGCGAATAAGTTGCTGACTCCTGCCATCCTGTCAGAAAAAAGAGCAGTCACCGTAAGAATTATTTTACAGTCGTTGCAGGCGGTTTTTCCAATATTTGACATGGCAGCACTTGTAAAACATCAACATGATGTATACTTTTAGTCAAGTATATCTTGGGAGCCGCGCATGAACAAAAAAGATGACAAAAACTCAGATCAGACAATTCACAACGATCAGCTGATACACAAGGAGCTGAGCTGGCAGGCCTTTAATGAAAGAGTTCTGCAGGAGGCCCAGGACAAGAATGTTCCTCTGATAGAGCGTATCAGATTTCTCGGAATTTACTCAAACAACCAGGATGAGTTTTTCAAAGTCAGAGTCGCTGATCTGAAGCGGCAGGTGCTGATAGATCAGTCAAGAACACCAACGGTGGCAGATCCGAACCGGGCAGCAATAATACTGAAGAGAGTACAGGATCGCAGCCTTGCTCTCACTGCCGAATTCAATGAAACCTATGACAAAATTCTCAGGGAACTGAAAAACAACAAGATATATTTCAAGGACTACAACGAAATATCACCGGCTCAGCGCGACTGGATCAAGGCATTCTTCAAAAACACGGTCAAACAGTACATCAGTCCCATCGTTCTGACCGAGGAAATGAACCTTCTGTCATTCCTCAAGGATGCATACACATATCTTGCGGTTGAAATGTTCAACGGCATGGATAAGCAGTATGCACTGGTGGAGATCCCGGCGGATAAGGTTTCCAGAATCATTGAAATTCCTTCAGAAAATCACAATACCAAAAACCTCATGTGGCTGGATAATATCATCCGTGTCTGCCTTGACGACATATTCCACGGTTTTTTCAACTACCAGAGCATTGATGCCTACGCCATTAAAATCAACCGCGATGCCGAATATATTCCATCACAGGAGCTCAACCACTCTGTTCTGGAAAATATGTCGGAGGGTCTCAAGCAGCGTCTGACCTCAATACCTACCAGACTTGCATGCGATGAAAAAATGCCTGACGCCATGCTGGCCACCTTTGTGTCCAAGCTGAAGATGTCAGGTTTTGATTCTGTTACCAGGGGTCACAGGTACCACAATTTCAAGGATCTTATGGATTTTCCGAATGTAGGCAACGAAAGTATGGAATATCCTCCGATGGTGCCTCTTCACTGCCACGACTTCGACCGCTTCGCCACCATGTTCGAAGCCATCAGGGAAAAGGATATTCTTCTGTACTATCCTTACTACACCTTTTCATATATGACGGAATTTCTCCGCCAGTCTTCATATGATCCGTCGGTAATAGCCATAAAAATCAACATATACCGCGTTGCAAGAAACAGCATGATCATAAAGTCACTGATCGATGCAGCCAACAACGGCAAGCAGGTGACTGTTGTGGTCGAACTTAAGGCACGATTCGACGAATCAAACAATATCGAGTGGGCAAAACTGCTTACAGAGGCCGGAGTCAAGGTTCTCTTCGGCATGCATTCGCTTAAAATCCACTCCAAGCTATGCATAGTAACAAGAAAGGAAAACGGAAAACTTACACGCTACTGCCATATTGGTACAGGTAATTTCAACGAGAAATCAGCCAGGATCTACACCGACTTTGCTCTCTTCACTAAAAACGAGGAACTGACCAGGGAGGTGGATGATGTATTCGATTTCATCGAGGCTCCTTATATCAAACCTGACTTCCACAATCTCATGGTATCCCCGATCAATGCCCGCTCAAGGATATATGAACTTATAGACAGCGAAATCACCAACGCCTACAGAGGCATGACGGCAAAAATCACAGTCAAGATAAACAACCTGGTTGATGACGGTGTAATCAACAAGCTCTACCAGGCATCCCAGGCCGGTGTTAAGATTGAAATGATAGTAAGAGGGATGTGCACACTGATCCCGGGAATTGCAGGACTCAGTGACAATATCAGGATTATTTCAATTGTTGATCGCTTCCTTGAGCATCCGCGGGTAATGATTTTCCACAACAACGGCAATGAAAAAATCTATATTTCATCAGCAGACTGGATGACAAGAAATCTCGATCACCGCATCGAAGTCGCAACGCCGATCTTCTCAGAAATTCTGAAGCAGCGGATCAAAGATATCATCAGCATACAGCTCAGGGACAACGTGAAAGCGCGCATAATAGACGAGGCGCAGAAGAACGATTATGTAAAACACCGCAAGGGAGCGGAAAAAATCAGATCCCAGGTTGAAATCTACAAATATTTCTCAGAAATAGAAGATCACAGCAACAGTTCGTCTAACAGCAAAAACAGGACCGCACACAAGGATAAATCCGAGCATACTGATAAAACTGAAGGAAGCGAGAAACACAAAAAAAGAAAAAAGGCAGAAGCGGACAAGTCTGACGACTGATTTAATGCAGCCGGGAAATTTCTGAGAATACCCGGCTCCCGGATCTGACGGAGAGTTTTTCACATGCGGATCACCGCACTGAAGACTTCGGAATGACAGGGGGCGGACACCGGCTTCGGAAACGGATCCATGGAAAGACATTAGTCCGAATTTTCTGATCAAAGTACAAGGCTATGTTCAAGAAAAGTGTTGATCTTATCTTAAACTGCTAAGGAGTAATCATAACCCGCAGGCTTTGACTTGAAAGTCAAAACGCCACTTTGCATGCACTTTCTTAATGGATTAGCCAACCCA
>JAEEGF012224194.1_pt1 | contig 54265 bp, 52 predicted proteins | sample 9134171 | NCBI WGS metagenome assembly JAEEGF01 (sample SAMN16246542, study PRJNA631951) | gut metagenome | biome: gut microbiome; feature: rumen; material: AP-attached | host: Bos | place: Iran: Karaj | collected 2018-10 | reverse complement strand
ATTTAATATTTCCCAAAATCAAGTTCAGCCACCTGATGGGTGACCCGCTGCTCCACAGGGGGCAGCTTCATATAATCGCCGAAAAGCTCGGTCAGGAAGGCGTCGTATTCCTTCAAGACCATGAAAGAATCATCCTCAAAGGGTAACTCGGTATATTCGTTAAAAAGATAAGCGCTCCGCATCTCCCGGGGAATGCCATAGCGACCCGAAAGATAGGCTTTAGTATTGGTCTTCTTTCTGTTAAGACGATAGGGATAGTTGATTATTGTCTTACGCAACCATTCTTTGGGCACCCAGAAGAAGCAGATCTTCATAGTTTCTGCCACAAACCGCTTAAGCTTAGTTGTACCATTATGATACCCATTTTTCATGGAATAAAGTACAACACAGAAGTTCAGCCAGCTGAAATAGAGTTTTGCCAACAGTTTGTTGTCATAAATGTTATCGTATGGCAGAACATCCACCAGAAAACCGAAGTTCTTAGCATCATCAGGCTGCTGGATATTACGGTAGGTTGTTCCGTTAAGCACTACTTTAGAGAAGAAAGTGCCAATCTTAGGATCATGCTGAATAGCAAGCAGAGAGAACTCCGGCCCCAGCTCCTTGGGGGCAATCTCTATAAAGCGGTCATAATCGGACCGCATCATAGCGATGTCGATGTCATCATCCCAAGGGATAAAACCCTTGTGCCGAACAGCTCCAATCAAGGTACCGCCGGTAAGGAAGTACTTTATATCGTGCTTGGTGCAGACACGCTTTATCTCCTTGAGTACCTTGAGTTCAAGAAGCTGTACTTTTCGGAGTTCTTCCGGGGTAAGGGTTTTATCCATTCTTCAAGCTCTCTATCAAGCGACGGTAGGATTCAACCAGTCCTACTTTAGGTTCCCAGCCAAGTGCCTTAAGCTTATCCACATTCAGGTTCAGGCAGATGTCAGGGGCATAGCCTGCATTCGGATCTAGGTCAAAGACAAGCTTTATCTTATCGTGGGCAATCTCATGGATTATAGCCTCGGCAGTCTCCCGTATAGTACAGAACGTATCTGGGTTGGCAGCTGTATAGCACTCTCCAGCCTTGCCCTTTAGGAGTACAGTCAAAATAGCAGATACTGCATCATCAATATAGAGGATAGGCCTTTTTGTTTTGCCCTCTGTCTTAAGAACAATATCTTTACCCTCTATCACACTCCGGGCAAACTGCACAGTCACCCGGTTGTCGGTATATGACACGCCCGGTCCTACCACCTGGGCAAGCCGGATAACCTTTGCAGGCACGCCATACTCAGATGCATAGCTTACACAGAGATTCTCGCAGAGCCGCTTGCTCTCGGAATAGCTGGACCGGACATTCATTACATCAATGTAGCCCAAGTCTGTTTCTCTGATATCCCGGTTATCTGTAGGGGTAACGCCAAAAGCCTCCATGCTGCTGATGAATAAAAAGCCTTTAAGTTTTTTATTCTTACACTGATCAAGGATATTTATTGTTCCACCTACTGCAGTCCGGATTGTCTCCACCGGTTTTTCAACAAAATCCTTAGAAGTTGTGGTGCCTGCGGCATGGACAATATAGTCAACATCCAGACTGCTTATATCCAGTGTACAGATATCACCATACACCGGGATAATATTATCATAGGAATGGAAGCAGGCCTTGAACTTCTCGGAACTACGGCTGCAGGCATACACTTTGGCACCAAGGCCAACCAAATGCTGTACTAATGCCCTTCCGATAAGCCCTGTGGAACCAGTTACGAGAACAGATGTATCTTTAAATTCAGAAAAATCTATCATAATCCAAATATCTGCTGGTTCTCCCGTGCATCATACAGAGCCCGGAAGGTATAGAAATCAGCAGGAGTAGTAATCTTTATATTATCTGCATTCCCCTGCACCACATAAAGATCGTGCCCGTAGGTCTTCATAAGAGTGGCAGAATCTATCATATCAGTCTTGCCATCCTTCAATGCTTTCTTATGGGCTTTAAGCAGGTCTCCCAGGTAGAAGCACTGAGGGGCCTTGGCCAGATAGCACTTGCTCCGGTCAGTGATGTTCTGAATCTTCTTGTCTTTCAGTTCAATTATAGTCTCGGTCGCAGGGGTCACAGTGATGGCAGAACCATTCTTCTTCACCGATTTAATACAGTCAGAGATAAGGGTATCGGTCACAAAAGGACGCACCCCGTCATGCACCAGCACGATAGAATCCTCTGGGGCAAAATCGGAAAGGGCACATAACCCATTATAGATGGATTCCTGCCCTGTCTTACCGCCAGCCACTATAAGGCGCACCTTGTCCATATCGTACTGGGCCAGCAGCTTCTGCAGATAGCCAATCCAGCCTTTGATGCAGACAACCACGATATTGTCCACCTCGGGATGGTTCTGGAAGTTCTCCAGTGTGTGGATGATAATCTCTTTGCCATACAGCTTAAGAAACTGCTTAGGCTTTGATCTGCTGTTCATCCGGCGTCCTGCGCCACCTGCAAAAATTAAAACATTATTCATTGGTCCGTCCTTTGGTTATCGATTCAATAAAAGCAGCTGCCTTTGAGGCGGCATTTCCATCCTCATAACAGCCTTTCTCTTTCAAGAAAGCTTCTTTTGCCTTTTTATATGCATCTGCATCGTAGTGCAAAACAATATTTTCCATCTCGTCGTTGTTTTCTGCTTTTGGGAATGGGGTTGTCCTTATGGGATAAGTAAACCCACGCTCTTCATCATATTCAGAAAGGTCAGGAAGATAAAGAAACGCCGGCCGGTCCAGCAGAAGATAATCATAAATCCAGCTGGAATAGTCGGAACAGCCTGCGTCGGAAGCAATCATGAGCTGATACATATCGGGTCCATTGGCGCTTATATACTCCGATTCATCCCCTTTTCCCCGGCTCCTATTATCCCGGTCCTTAAAATGAAGGCGCATAAGAATAACCCACTTCCCACCGAAACGCTTCTCAAGACAGCCGCGAAGACGTGCAAAATCCAAGGTCATCCAGTCAGCATTGTGGTCATCCCTGAAGGTGGGGGCATAAAGGAACATCTTTACCCCTTCTGGCACCCCAAGCCGTTGGCGTATATTTTCCCTGATTTCCCCATGTTCCTCTGTGCGGAAAAGAATATCATTCCTAGCATGCCCGAATGGAAGCATCCGACTTTTAGGCCAAAGGTTCTCCCGAAAGATATTCTCTTCAAAAGTACTGTTTGTAATGCAATAATCTGTGGTATCTGCTGCTTTGGCGGCAATACCCATCCACACATCATCACCTGAATACTTTTTAATCCCAAGGCTGCCATGCCAAGTATCGATATAGATCTGGTCCTTTTTCTTTGGAATACCGAACCATAGGCAGTTGATCCCGTTATCAAGCCATACCTTGGCAGATACTTGCTCCTTTATCATCTGAAGGCTACCACGGCGCACCAAAGTGATGCCTTTAGGGAAATGCTTACGCGCTTCCTCTTCGCTTCCAGTATAAGTCCAGACAATCTTAAGGCCATTATTTCTCGAAAGGAGTTCATTGACTATCGCCTTAGGATTACAGGAGTACAGATTGTCAAAGGTCATGACAAAAACCTTATTGGGGTCAACCTTCCGGTCTAAAACCAGACAAACTGCTTTTATAAGGGTCTCGCCGATAATATGTTTCAGTTTTTTAAAATATCGCATATCAGCTTTGCGGTTCTCTCGCTTGCATGACCATCTTCTATGCAGCCCTTATCCTTAAGGAACGCTTCCAGCTTGGCAAGGTACTCATCTTCATTAAAGTCTCCGATGGCCTGAATCAGTTCGTCGTTGTTCTGGGCAATTGCAAATGGGGTTGTCTCGATAGGATAATAGAAGCCACGGTCGTGCTTTTTATACTTCTCAATATCGGTAGCAAACAGGAAGCCCGGTTTCCTTGAGAGCATAAAATCATAAATCCAGCTGGAATAGTCGGTAATTGCAATATCTGTAATTGCCACCAGCTCCTGCATATCCGGGTACCCGGTCATTTCAATCACGCCATCCGGCAGGTGTGCATTCAGCTCCTCCACCAAAACCCTCATAGAAGGATGATACCGGAGCAGCAACCTCCATTCGCCACCGAACCGTTGCTTGACCGCCTCAATCACCCGCTGGTAGTCCAGGGCATAGTATTCAAAACTCTTGGAATTCCTGAAGGTAGGGGCATACATAATTATATGGGCATCGGCTGGTATACCATAAGCCCTATAGATTGACCTGCGAAGCTCTTCCCGTTTCTCTTTATAAGCAGGGAACATGATGTCGTTTCTAGGATGCCCATACATCATCATTTTTGTTTTTGGCCAGTAAGTCTCCTTAAGGGAGTGCTCCTCAAGGGCGCTGTTGATGATGCAGTAATCTGTTCGCTTTCCTGTATAATTCAGGGCAAAGACCCTCAGGACAGAGTCGGATTTTATAACTTCCTTGTTGTGCTTCTTAAGGCCGAGGGAGCCATGCCAAGTCTCAATAAGAACCTGGCTCTTTTTCAAAAAGAACGGCCTTTGCAAAAATAGGAAAGAGTTTGTCACAATAACCTTGGATGAGTACAGTTCCCTGAAATATTCATAAGTGTTCAGCCGTACTCTCTTGTAGCGGGACGGAACAGCGCCATCTCCCTTTATATCTGGAATACGCCAAACAATATCTGTCTCGGGCCGTACCCTATAAAGTTCCTCGCTTATGTACTTTGGATTGCATGTATACATACTTTCCTGTGTCATAAAGAACACCTTATTTGGATCTACTTTACAGAACCACTTGTAGACTGCCCGGACAAGCAGGCTCAGGAGTATTCCAAGTTTATTTAAAATAACTGTGAATATCCAAATGAAGAAATTGCCGTCAATTATTGCTTTCAAAAACTTTTTTGCTATTTTTCTAATTATTCCCATTCTTAAAAATATCCTTAAGCCCTTCGTCAATGCTGTACTGGGCTTTCCATCCAAGTCCTTCAAGCTTATCTGTGGCAAGTATCAGCTGCTTTGTCTGCAGGAATGTGGTGCCCGCCGGTTTTGTCTCTGGATTGTAAATCAGCCGCACTCCCCCGCTATCAGCAATTTTTTGCGCATAGTCGTGCATCGAAATTGTCCCATTTGGATTGCCGATATTATAAACCTGGCCAGTCTCGCCCTTCAGAAGCACATAAAGCAGGCCGGATACACAGTCATCCACATAGCAGTAGGAGCGCACCTGCTCCCCCTTGCTGTACATAACGATATTCTCTTTGTTCAAAGCCTGCTGGAGGAAATAGACATCTGCCCTTTTATTGGAATCGATGATTGCCCTGCCGAAAATATATGCCGGCCGTACAATTACTGTATCTGTGCCATACTGCTTGGTGTAGCATACACACATGGTCTCAGAAGCCCGCTTACTTTCTGGATAGCAGGAACGGAATTTGGTAGGGTCAATCTTGCCCAGGGTATCCTCGAAGAACAAATCAATGCCGTCAAAGTTCTCTCCATAAATCTCGGAGCTGGATACAAACATAAACCGGCAGCCTTCATGCTTGCGAGTATATTCCAGCAGATTGTAAGTACCGAAAAGGTTTGCCGTCATAACATCAACCGGAACTGTATTGAACGCCCCGGGGTGTGCAGAGCTGGCTGCATGAATAATAAAGTCAAAATTTATGTCTGTTGCCAGAGGTTTCGCCACATCCTGTACTACCAGATGCACGCTCTTTCCAAGGATATCCTTGAAACGAGCTTGTCCCCGTTCCTGGCTGCGACATAGCAAAAACAGCTCGATAGAAAGGTTTTCCCGATTAGAGATCATATACAGCATCTCGGCCAGAGTAGATGCAATCAAGCCGTTGGCGCCTGTAATGAGAATCTTTGTATTTTTTAACTTATCCAAGGGCAAGCCAGCTATCATTGCATCATAAAAGCCTTTTTTCATTACTGCTTTTCCCTCATAATAAGCAAAGATTTACAGAGAAGGATGTCCTCTTGGGTTGTCAGACGGATATTCAATTCCGACCCTTGGGCAAAATGAACTGTTCCACCGCAAGCAATCATAAGGGTGTTTGTAGCCCCAAGGTTGGTCAGCTGGTCTTCTGTAGCTTTTTCAAACAGGCTCCACAACACAGAGAAACGATATGCATCCGGTGTTTGAATCCGATACATCTTCTTCCGATCTAAGAATTTAGTTGAAGCCCTGGCATCACCTTCAAACTCCATTACCTCGTCTGTAACAGGAATTGCTGCCACCGCAGAACCATACCGTTCGCAGTTTGCAATAGTATCAGATATTATCTCTGGAGAAATCAAAGGCCGGTTACCATCGTGAACCAGAATCATATCATCATCTGCGTAATGGTCTTTCATTTCCACAAGGCCATTCTTAATGGATTTAAGGGATGTCTCACCTCCATTTACAATCATTTTTACCTTTTTAATACCAAACTGCTTGCAATAAGAACGCAGAATATCGTGCCATCCCTTTACGCAGACTACAACAATCTCGTCTATATTGGGGTGTTTCTCAAAGGATTCCAATGTATAAATGATGATAGGTTTTCCATCAATGGAAATAAACTGTTTAGGGATACCAGCGCCCATGCGCTGTCCTACACCACCTGCTTTAATCAGCGCGATGTTCATAATTTATTCTCCTTTTAAAAACTTTCAAAAAGTCCATAACAAACCGATTTTTTTCTATAAAAAGCAAAACCCCATAAGTGGCTATACCAACACACACAGCAACTATTGTACCAGTCCACAATCCTGGTATCACTTGAATGCACAAAAACACACCAACAGCCATTACCAAAGAGTTGCCTAAATATAATAAAAAATACTGAGCCACTTTTTTCAGGTCAACAATATCCCTTCCCCAGTAAAGCTCTATTCCAGAAAATATTCCTTCTGAACACAAAGTTGCAATGGCAGCACCCCATACTTGATAGCGGGGAATTAAAATAAAATTCAATATAATGTTGCTGATAGCTCCAATTATCAAACCATATAATACCAGTTTTTCTTTACCCATAGGAACAAATGTCTGTGTACCAATAACAGAACCAATTCCGGTTATGACAATAATTGGGTTCATAATTCGCATGATAGGAACTGAAGCAATAAATTTCTCTCCACTGAAAGCCAGGACAGCTGCATTTCCAACCAGACTAAGACCTATTGCGCTCGGAATGGCCAAAAGGAAAAAAACATCAAAGTTTTTATAAACCAATTCCTGAAACTTTTTTTCATCTGACTTATTAATATAATATGCAAGCCTAGGCAGTACCACATATCCTATGGAAATTACAAGCTGGACAATAATTCTATTTATTTTTGTAGCAGCGGTATATATACCCACTTCCCAATTACCACACAAAAAACCAAGCATGGTAACGTCCAAAACCGCATATATTTTAGCAAATTCTCCCATTGCAAAGAGCACAAAAATTGGCTTTAGATGTTTTTTTAGCTCTAATTTAGTGTGTATAAACAAATCAATGTATTTCTTGCTGTGAATCCAGTTACAGATATTGGATCCTACATTTGAGATTACAGCGATAGAAGCATATAGCAGATAATCCTCGGGTTTATGAACAAGCGTAAATAAAAGAATAACACTTATAATCTGAAAAATGAAAGCCCGGATAGTTATATACTTATAATCTTCCATTCCACCATATAGCCACCCTAGCCCTAAAGAAGTAAATAATATTTTAGCGCTGATAACTACCAGCAATGCTCGATACTCTGCTAACTTCGAAATGCTTAGCATGGCAACAAAAAGAAGCAAATAGGCTACTGCCGTAGAAACCATGTTTATAGTTAATATCTCTCTGGAAACTTTTGAAAGCAACACCCTGTCATCTCTGACTTTTGCAGTTTCCCTTGTCCCATATGTGGATATCCCCAACGTTGCAATAATCATGAAATAATCAATAAAAGACCTAGAAAAAGCAACTTTCCCTATTCCTTCTGGCAATAATATCCTCGATGCATAAGGAAAGGTTATAAGAGGGAAAAGCATTGTCATCAATTTTCGGAAAATATTGAATATTGCGTTTGCTTTTATAGATGGTGCTTTAATTGAATTATTTGTCATTAATTATTATTGAATTATCTTTTGAAATCATTGCTGTCATGGCTGTAAAATCGAGGCATTTTGTTTTTATTCGTCGATTATCTACATCCCAAATTGATAGAACTTGTTCGTCTGGTTTTCTCAATAATCCCATAGAAAGGAAAGTGGAGGATAGATATCCTGCAAGATAAATATCAGGATTAATCATCATATAGAATTCCGTAGGAATTTTTGGATCAAGGAAATGGATCCCTTTATTAACAAACATTTGGCGCTCCTGAAGATTAATGGGATATCTAGGGTGTCCTTTAAAGTAATATTCATATTTATTGCCAAAATATTCAATTGTAGTATCAATGTATTTTTCTAACTCAGGAGACCACAAATCAGTCCCCAAAAGAACACATATTTTTTTCTTTGCCCAAGTACTCTTCTCAAACGCAGAATAATCTATTTTAAGAAAATTAGACAATTCATCTTTGTGTTTTTCAAGGCTCTTGATTCCTTCAACAAAATCAATCTTCCGAATTGATTCCGCCAAAGGAAATAGTGTTCTATTTCCAACTTCAAGTAACTCGGGATTGTGCAAAATCCATTCAAAATTAGAATTTTCTCTGGACATGACATAGGCATAAGCAAGACGATTTGACAACTCAATCATCTGGCAGTCGCTTTTCTGAGTCAGAGAAACTGAAGGATTTCCACACTTGATGAATGTTTCTTTCCTCCACTTTTGAACACCAGTTTTGCCTGCCTCCTGCTTTGACAATGCCCAGCTGGTCTTCATAGCATTATAGGTGCTTCCTGCATTATCACTACCGAAAATATAACTGAAACCTTCATATGAACCAGTTCCATCGCTCAGCATATGAACTGTAAAATTTTTCTCAGGGATTCTGTTGGCATATAAAAAAGCCAAAGAAAAATATGCCTGATGATCACACAAATAAAGATGAATTTTTACCTCTGGATTCATCTGATACAACATACTGATGTAAGAGACCATACGCTGTGCATACTTAAAAAAGCCTGTATTGGCAGTATTAAGTTCCTCTTTTGTAGCCAAAGGAAAGGAAAACACATTCTCAGGCAAAGCATTATAATCAAACAACAACCTTTCTAAACCAACAATAGTTGGACGCTTTGCGGAGGTAATATCCCACAGATTTATAAGAAAAATCTCTACCGGAAGCGTTGCAGAAAGATATGCAATATTATATTCTGGTGCATCTACATCTATGATTTTATTTTCTTTCGCAACAACTCTGTTCCCCTTGCAATATTGAATTTCCAATGACCAAGAGCCATAGTTATTGAATTCTATTTCTAATTCATCGTTGTTCTCAAGCTTGTATTCTTTTTCTAAAAATTGATACTTTCCATAATCATTAGTATTAAAAGGATTCTCCCAGTTTAGATATTGCAATATTTTAACTATATCAACTTGTTTTTCTTTTATAATTGATTTATTTAACAGTATCCTTTTGACCTCTGCAATATTATTGCCAGTTTTTCCAAAAATTCGCCATTTTGAGATAAAATGCCGTTTTATCTTTCGGTACTGCCGCAGGATTTGGATGGGTATGAATGGTAAAAGAGTTTTTCTTATTCCCATATTATGGGTTCGCCTAGTTTATATGCTCGCTTTGCTGGCTTTCCAAGCAATTGAGGCAGATATTTAGGACTACAACCATCACCTGGCCGGATTGACCGTATATTCTGTTCGTTAAACAGTTCTCCTAAAGCTATATCTGCACAGGCAAACAGAGATCGGGTAAACTTCCGGTTGGCTTTCATCTTTTCAGAAAGTTCATAGCTTATTGTTCCAAGACTTTCCTCTGTTTCTCGGATACGCTTCACCATCTCAGCAAACTCATCCTTTGTCATGGAGAAAGTTGCATCCGGCCCACCAATAGAACGGTCTATTATAAAGTGTTTTTCTATAATTTGTGCTCCTAATGCCACTGCAGTACAAGCTGCCACATTTCCAGTTGAATGGTCGCTTAGACCGACTTTGCAGCCGAACCGTATTGCCATATCTGGAATAGTCAGCAGATTAGCTTCGTTCAGGGGCGCTGGGTATGAAGAAGTGCATTTAAGCAGTGTAATATCATTGTTTCCAACCCTTCGGCATGCATCTACCGCATCCTGTATCTCTTGCAAAGTCGCAATCCCGGTGGACATAATCATGGGCCTGCCCTTGCTGGCGGCATATTCTACCAAAGGTATATCCACCAGCTCAAAAGAAGCTATTTTGATAATTGGATTACCCAGCTTCTCAAGGAAGTCAACTGCGCTCTTGTCAAATGGTGTTGAGAAAAGAGGAATCTCTACCTTCTTTGCATAATCAAACAGCTCCTGATGCCATTCCCAGGGCGTATATGCCTTCTGGTACAATTTATAGAGTGTAGTTCCATCCCAGATGGTTCCTTGTTTGATCTGAAAATGCTCATTGTCACAATCAAGGGTCAGCGTGTCTGCCGTATAGGTCTGGATCTTGACTGCATCGGCTCCAGCCTCTTTAGCCGCCTTGATCGACTCAAGGGCAATTTCTTTTTTATGGTTATGGTTTGCAGAAAGCTCTGCTATGATAAATACTGACATCTTAGCTACTTTATATCCAACTTATAAATATTGATTATTCCAGCTTCAACCTTCCGGAAGCCAGCAGATTCAAACAACTTATTTGAAGCAGTATTTTCGACTTTAACTTCGGCCGCAATGCTCTTTATACCACCCCAGTTTTTCTTCATTTCAGTCATACCAAGTTTCAAGAATGCTAAAGCAATTCCCTTTCCGCGGAACTGCTCTGCAATGCTCAGCGAAATAACGCATTCGGCAGCGTATTCAAATCCACGCTTGAACCGAATCTGCCCTACAAAATCATCCTTTTCAAAAATAAGGAAGAATAATAAATTATGGTCAATTACCACATTCTCATACCACTGCAAATGGCTGGTATACTCTATTTTTTCTGTTCTGAATGAATTTGCCCTGACCACTGGATCATTGGAAAGGTTAAAAACTAAGCGGCAATCCTTTTCTGTGCTTTCAGCTTTTCTTATATTCATAAAGCTTGATGCTGTCCTGATAAAACTCTTTCAGCGTTGTCATATTCTCGCGTTTGGCTTCGTTGGTAATCATTCCACCATCTGGAACAAATGCAAGCAACTCCTTCAATGGGAAAGTCCCTTTGCCATAATGGTAATGGCTGTCTATCTCGCTTTTATAGTCCCCATCTGTCAGATGATATACCTTTGGGTCCAAACCCTTCAGCTGGGCAATGAATTCAATCGGATTTCTTCTCAGAGTATTTGCCGCACATATTGCATGTCCAAAATCCAAGCAGAACCCACAATGCAGAGTATCTATCATTGATTTTAGCTCTGCATAATCTGTGCCGACACAGATATAATCGCCGCCAAAACCTTTAATCGGTTTGTTTTCTATCAGAAAACGGTCATCAACATAAGGAGAAAGTTGGTGTACCGCTTCTTCCGCCTTTCCGTTCGTTCCCGAATGGAAAATGATATAATTAGCATTCAAAGAATCGGCAAACTTAATTGTCTCTTCTATCTTTACCTTATTTTCTTCATGTTCTGAAGGATTAGCAAGATTCAGTCCTGCCATGGTATGGGGAGCATGGATACCAAATGGAATATGAAACTGCTTCCAGTACTTTATGGTCTCTTTATAGCTCCCCACGGGAACAAATAACTCAATATACTGGAATACCCTCTGATCATAGTATTCAAGGATCTCTTGGGTATACTGAGTATCTATACTGCCAACCTTAAGGCCGAGCTCAATCATTCTATTTATAAATACTTATTCTCCAAAGTAAGTGGTAAACACATTTTATATGCACTATTAAGGTTATCAATAAAATTTATCAACTCAGTAACGGTTTTATAATCTGAATAATAGTATTTTAACAATTCTGATTTTTTTACAAACTCCCATAGCTCAGTTTTCAAATTATCTCCAAATATTTTTTTTAAATCATCATTTGAAAATTCATCAGGTAATTCCTGAAACAAGACCTTTATCTTATCGGCTGAAAAAAGAGTTGTTTCTTCTTTTGCATCAAGAGAACGCCAAAACTCAGCATGATTAAGAGGGTCATCATATAATTTCTTAATTATTCTAAATAAATATGTTTCTGGCGCAAAATAATCTGGCGCAAAAACAAAATTTGGGCTTAAGTGTCTATTACTTAAACCTTTGGCGTCAAATGCTTTATTTATGTAATCTTTTGGTTTGGGTTTCAAGGTACCTTCAAGGCGAGCATCCCCATCTAACATTATTATTACTCTTTTGAAATAAGTATCAGCAGAAGCAATTTTTATTAATGAATCACAGCCAAGATGAGTGACAATTTCATATATTTTATCTTTTATATTTATTAAATCTTTGTATTTGGTTATTTTCTCGTTAATATGAACACTTGCTTCATCTTCATTACGAATATTCGAATGGTCTTTTCTTTCAATTTTATCTAAGAAACATTTATATGTATCAATCAACTGATGAAATATTTCTTGCCCAATACAATCTTCAAAATACATACGAACTTTTATCTTGTCTTTTAAAATTAAACTTGAAAACAAATCTGCTTTTAAAGCTTCATATGTTTTTTGTTTAGAAATTAATGGAGCCGATGGTTGTTTCAAGTAAATAACTTTATAATCTTTTTCATTTTTTTTCTCTTTTTTCAACGTTTCTTTCAATATTGTTAGAGAATGAGTAGTTATGAATACCTGAATTTTTAATGTTTCAGAAAGATTATCTAATAATTCCATTATTCTTATTTGCGTATCTGGATGAAGAGAAACATCAATTTCATCAATACAAAGGATAGCACCTGCATAATCAGCAGCCAAAGATAAAATAAATATATCCGATAATACACTAACTATGTTACCTACATTATCTTGTCCTATAGATTGTGATAATGTAGGTATATTATACATATCCATATGCAAAGAAGCTCGAGAACATGCCTGCTTTTCAACCTTTGACAAATTAGCATCTTCTTTAATAGAGGAAGGTATAATAAAATTATACCATTCGCGATACTTTTCCATTATGTTATTCTTGGTGAAAACATTTTTGCCTTTAATCTTATTTATTTTTACAGAATCTTTTTTCTCCCCTAATGGGTATATTCGGGAAAGACTCATAAATATTGTAGGTATTTTCACTCTACCAGAACTGCCCACATCATACAAAGATTTATCTCTTTTTTCTACATCAATTAACTTTGTTTCCTTTTCATATTCATTTGTTGCCCTGGGTATTATCCTTATACCTCTATTTGTAACCCTATCATTTTTAAAAGATAAACGGCGAGCCAATGCATAATTATTGTCTTTATCAACATATTTTAAATATAAACGATAATTATCATATCTTTCATCTTCATCAATATTAAAAAATTCTGTAAATTCTGGTTGAAAATTACTTCCCAGTTGAGATTTTTTATTTATCCCAGAGCCGGAAGCTAAAAGCGAAAGAACATTGGATTTCCCAACCCCATTAACGCCACTTATTACTGTTATTTTATTACCCAAAGGGATTACAACATCATGAAAAGACCGAAAAGATTCTATTTTCAGTTCTGACACCAATAGCCTTTTACTCATAACTCAAACCTCATTTATTTGCAACGCATAATGTATATTTTTGTTTGATTTCAAATATTTTACATTAGGAATAATATTGGCATTACTAAAAACCATTAATTCAGATGCTTCTCTTTTTTGTGTTACACTATAGTTCAATTTAATTTTTCTAAAATTGTAATTATTATATAACTCTGCAACTTTATTCACATCATCATATGTTATAACCCAATCACACTTTACTTTTTCAGTAATTGCTTTTTTTATTTTTTCATGATCTTCATAATTTAAATAGTTCATATATAGTTGCTGACTTTTTTCAAAATAAGGAGGATCAAAATATACAAATGCATTATTTTCGTATTTGGGAATATAATGTTTGATAAAAGATAAAATGTCTTTATTATAAACATAAATACTATTTTTATATTGAGTAATTTTCCTTATTCTTTCTATTAAGGCTTTTTTATTAAATCTAGCATCCAATTTCCAAGATCCAGCTTGATTCAATCCCCCAATTACCCCACCTTTTATAATCCCTGATCTATTAGTTCTATTCATGTAAAATGTTGCAAATCCTAATTCAAAACTATACTTTTTATAGCGAGTTGAACAAATATCTCTCTGATTATTCCATTCATCGATAGATAAAGGAATATCTTCTATTTTTTGTACGAACCTATCCGTCTCGGAAAGAATTGAACGCCAAAAAGAATAAATTCTTTTATCATAATCATTAATAACTATTTTTGAGACAATCCCTTTTTCCAACAACTCTATTGCAACTCCAGCACCACCTGCAAATGGCTCAATATAAGTACCCCCGAGATGACCGGATTGTTCAATCATCATTGCTATAAGAGGCGCTATTATTCTTTTACCCCCTGGATAACGTAATGGTGAATAAAACATTTAATGGTTTTCTTCCTCAGTGTTCTATGGTAGCGTCAAGTTTAAAATCTTGCATCATCTCTCAAGCAACTAAAAAACATTAATTCCAAGAAAGAATATCGGAAAAAGTCATATCAACACACTTGTTTGAATCAATAGGATGAATTTGTTGATAATTTAAATAGGAATTTATAATATCTGATAATTTATCATTACTAAGTTTATCTGTCTGCCGCCTAAAACGTTCTAATCCAACATTGTTTTCAATAGTAAATTTATTATCCAGTTGCACATAACTATCCTTGTCAATAACAGATTCACCATCATGCCAAACAACCTTATTGCTTTCTTTAGCAGCTTTATATTCTTTCCCCTTTAAAGAATCTAACTGAACTATTTCAATCCTATTGAGAGAATAATCAACGGCAACTACTAAATATGGATGTTTGGTATCGGATATTTTTCCTGGACAATTATTAAATTTTATCTTTAAGGATAAAATCTGTCCAACCTCTATAGACATTAGAAATCCATCCTATCCAATATCTTTATAAAATCTGCATATTGTTTTTTGTATTTATCCGCATAGTGCATAGAATCCATTCGTCGAGATTTATTTTTTACAGGTGTTTTCTCTTGCCATTCAGGATCCTCATGGGAAAGCTCTATTAATTCATTAATATCTGCATTAAAGCAGGCCTTATAAATTTTTTTAAGAAATATTTGAATGGATTCAGGAATATCAACTTTTCCTTCATCATACAACAAACGAGAATAATTATTAATAACAGGTCGAACTACAGCACCATTCTTATATGCGTAAAGTGGGGTTGAAAAAAGCCGCCTTCCTGTTTTTGCTATATAAACTATTTGGGCTATATGTAAAAGCTTATTAAGCCTAGCATTGCCTTCATAAAACTCACATTTTTCATTTCTCACCCGTTTTTTAGTAAATACTTTTCGATCAGGATCTAAACTAAGAAAAAACTTTGCAACTTGTTTTCCATCTAACATATCATAACCTCCCAATATATCATTCAGGGGGAATATTATTATATCATCATTTTTTTTTTAGTCTATAGCTTTAAAAACAAAAAATTACTTTATATTTCTTTTGAATACTGGATCTACCTTTCCACCATGAATAATGCCTTCAAGGCTATCCTGTTCAACAGCTTTCTTTATCAGAGCAAAAGCTTTATCTGTGGCATCAAGATATTTATCTATCTCTTTCTCTGTGTGTGCCGCATTGAGATTGCAAATGGCCAGTACAAGGATTCCATTCTCTATCATTACCTGAGAATAAACTGTGTTGATATCAAGATAGGAAAGACTTCCAATTCCCTCAAATGCTACACCGCAATGGGGGGCAAGGCCGCTTATAGAAACCACTTTTTCCAAACCATATTTTGCAATCAACTTGGAAACACCAGCTTTCATCTTTTCACCCAATTCCCAGATATGTTCATAGAAGCCGGGTTGCTCAAGAATCTTTATTGTCGTCAGAGCGGCTGCCATGCATAAGGCATCGCCTCCAAAAGTGGTAGAAACAAAGACTCCCTCTTCTATTTGCTTCATTATCTCTTTCCGCCCGGCAACGGCAGAAATAGCATATCCATTTCCCATTCCCTTGCCAAAGGATGCCAGATCAGGAACAACCTTATACAATCCGGAAGCACCACCAAGGTGATATCTGAAACCAGAGACAACCTCGTCAAATATCAAGAGTGCACCATATTTATGTGCCAGTTTTTTAACTCCTGCCAAATATCCTTCTTTTGGACCATCGCTCTGTATAGGCTCAAGAATAACAGCTGCAACTTTATCTTTATATTGGCTAAGTTTTAATTCCAAATCATCAAGATCGTTATATACAAAGTTCTTTGTTAACTCGGCAACAGTTTTTGGCACTCCGCGATTGTTAGCAGAAGCTCCAATTGACCAGTCATGCATTCCGTGGTAGCCGGACATAAGAATCATATCCCTGCCTGTATAAGCTCTTGCCAGCCGGATTGCAGAAGTAGTAGCATCGCCACCATTTTTAACAAACCGCACCATCTCTGCGCAGGGAACTATCTTGCAAATTTTCTCTGCCAACTCAACCTCTATAGGGGCCTGAAGAGAGAAACTGGCTCCTTTCTTCAACTGTTCAATAGCCGCATTATTAATACGGTCATCATTATAACCTACTGTAATTGGCCCCAAGGCACAAATAAAATCTATGAATTCATTGCCATCAACATCATAGATATAACAGCCTTTTGCATGGTCAACATATGCCGGGGCTATTCCTTTACAGAAATACCGATAGGACTTGCTGTAGGTCTGAGCAGCCAAAGGAGAGACCTTAAGTTCTCTCTCCAACAATTCATTTGTTTTTGTAAATTTTTGCATTTATACACCTCTTAATAATTTATATTTTAATTCTGCCATTTCCCAATCATTAGGAGTATCTATATCTTGGCATTCACGTTCATCAATAATATAACCCTGTGTTTCTGGCGGTACTAATGTCTTTTCATTTAAAAGAACATCTGTTTTGCAGAAATAGAACATCCCCGCATCAAAAAATGCAGGTTTAAGATCCTGGGATCTGATTACAAGCCTGCTGGCATCATCTGGCTGTAAAAAGCCATTCTCAAGACGCATCGCCCATTCAATGGGAGCTGGATATTGGCAGACAGGCATAATAGCATTCGCCTTAGTTTTCTGCATTTGATTATAAGCACTCAAAAGAGTCTCCGGCGCAAGAAAAGGAACACATGGGTAAATGCAGCAGACAAAGTCAAAAATCTTCCCTGCCTCATTATATTGGGCAAGCACTTCTTCTAAAACATCATAAGTGGTGGCATAATCATCAGAAGTTTTTGCACTGCGCATAAATGGAACGGCTGCCCCCCACTTTTTTGCCACTTCTGCTATCTCTAAGCTGTCGGTAGAGACCATAATCTCATCAAAAATATCTGCTTTCTTGGCAGCATCAATTGCATAAGCCAGCATTGGCTTTCCATAAAAATCCTTTATATTTTTCTTAGGAATTCTTTTAGAACCTCCGCGAGCTGTAATAATAGCTATAACACTCATTTCTTCTCCTTTATATAAAATTAGTCATTTTACTATAAATAAAATTATACCAATATTTCATATATGGTGATTTATTATAAATCACAATCATTATTGCATTGGGAATCAGAATACAAATTATAGAACGACCAATAATACCCATGAGACCACTTCCACAAAGTTTACATAATAAAAATGTAATCATGCCCAGTACAACAGTAAGAATGCTATTTTTTAATATCAAAATTAGATTGACAGAAGATGACTTATGAAACAACTGGCTGAAAAGGGTCCAGTTAATCCAAGGTAAAGAAATAAGAAAGGCTAAAATTGTTGATAAAACAATTCCATATATTCCAATAAAATTCACAAGAACAATATTTGAAACTAAATTTGTTATCATAAAAACATAAGGTCTATATCTATCTGCATACCATATTCCTGAAGCATCTTTAAAAGTAAGAATGGTTTTTTGTATCTGATAAATATAGAAATATAATGCCATCAATGCAGAAAACCCTATACCAAGGCACATTTCTTTACTATAAATTAGGCTTATAACTGGTTCGATGAGGCAAAAGAAAGTGATTGCACACCAGCTTACGATCCAATTATTTGCAAAAGAAATTCGTTGAAAAAGCTTATAGTTGTCTTCCAGGGAGTCCCTTACCAACTTATCGCCGATACTGGCTGTCATAGCAGCAAATATAGTTGTTATCAATCCACAAACTGAATTCATAAAAAGATAATAAATACCGAATTGAGCAGTAATAGTCAGTCCAAGGAAAATAGATGCCACTATAGCATCAGAAGAATGATGCACAACAAAACTCAACCGTGTCCCTATAAGACCACTCAACTTCTTTCTTATCTCTGCCCGGGCTTCATCGGTAATCATTCCCTGTGCTTTGATCTCTGGATACATCCGTTCTGTAACAACAATATTCAAGACATTTATAAGAACTGTCCCTAGTATAGGAACAAACGCATATATATAGAAATTTCGAGTGAATAATAATACAACAATCTGCAGGACTTGTACCAAAACCCCAGCCAATATTGACCATTTAGCAGTAATATCTTTTCTTTGGTATGCTGTTAAAAGACTTTCTCTATATCCAGCATAAAAATAACTGATAACAGCATTAATCAAATAAAGATAATACAATATGTAAATATTGATTTCAGCAGGGGCATCTCCATGCATTAAAAATGGCACGGCTGGAATTAATACTGTACCTACAGAAAGCATTACAATGCCGATATTACGGTACATTTTTTTTAAGTAGTTAAGGATCCTGCATATATTCTCGATATCATTCTCGGCAATCGGTTTATACATTGTATATGTGATTGCAGCACCCAACCCCAGTTCTGTAAGATTTAAAAACTGTAAAACAGATGTGAAAAGTGTATCAACCCCTAAATAATGAGCACCTAAAAGATAAAGAATAATCGCTCGTGTTATAAATGGCAGAAAAACAGATACAAAGCCACCCAGCAGCCCCCAGATGATATTTCGGAAGGTGTTTTTTACTCGATTATTATATGTCTGTTTTTTTTCTACTGATGAATTCACTTCTTTTAGAAATACTATTAACATAAATAGAATATGCAAAAAAACAAATCTTATGTAGTAAAGAAAATCTCTTGTCAGGATCAAACCTTATTCTTAATCCACGCTCTAAAGCATCAATCTCTGCTTTTTCTGAATCTGATAAAACAAAATCAAAGGATGAATAATTATCTTTCATATGAATCTTATTCTTTGATGCTGGGATAGGAATCCTTCCTTCGGAAACATTCCATTTTAATATAACTTGACTTATTTTCATTCCATGAGTTTGTGCTATTTTATTTAAGGTTATATTATTAAAAAGATCTTTATTAATTCTTGCCAAAGGAGAATAGCTAATCACCTGAATATGTTCTTGTCTGCAAATATCCTGGACTTCTTTCTGCTGGAACATAGGATGACATTCAAACTGATTTATCGTAGGTTTCACCCGACAAATCGAAAGAAGTTTTTTTAACTTTTCTTCATTAAAATTGCATACTCCTATCGCCTTACATTTTCCTGCCAAATAAAGATTTTCCATTTCTTTCCATCGTTCTTCCCACAAATAGGGATATGGCCAATGCATTAGGTATATATCTGCTTTTCTGTTCGGCGTAGCTGTCTTAGAAAAAAGCAAACGGCTGCTTTCCTCAAAAGCTTTTGATACTTTCTTCCTAGGGTTTGAATATTTAGTTATCACAGTAATATCTTTTAATATGTCAGTGGAAACTTTGGACAATCCTTCGCCTATATACTGTTCATTTCTATAATTATCAGATGTGTCAAATAAACGATACCCAATTTCTGCCAATTCTGGTATTGCAGAAATCAGTTCTTCTTTGAAAGGATAAGTTCCTGCCCCTATATCTGGCAGTTTCATTCCATTATAGAGAATCATGCCTTGTAATTCCTCATCAGGATATCAAAAGTGGTGTCGGGAACTAGTTTATGAAGCTTATCATACTGTTTCTCCACAAGAAGATTTCTTACTTCTGTAGCATTTATGACAGTGCCATCTTCCGTCTTTACCCTGGAGATTTCACAGAATTTCATGCTGTATTTTGGAAGAATCTCTTTCATCGTTTTATTATAATTTGCTGTAACAGGATCCAAAGGCTCCTCGCCAGCAAAACGAATCTTTATTGAAAGCGCTGGAGCAATATATTTACAGAATATTTCAATATCCATTGATACATCAAAATTTTTTTCTTTCACATAGTCTTTCATAAAATACTCGGGAAAAGTATAGGCAGAAATAACATATTTTCCACTTGGAACAACAACTACATTGGTAATATCTGCTGTTCCCTTCTTGACCATCTCAAACCTATCTTCAAAATTAAATATTGATTTATTCTCCTCTACAACAAAAATATACAACCTATCAACTTTTGCTGCAGCATAATCAATCAGAAAACGATGGCCTTTAGTAAATGGATTGCAATTCATAACAATAGCACCACAATTGTTTTTATCCTTTTGTGGTGGGTTTTGTTCCAGTATGGTGTCAGTAAAATGCTTTATTTCTTTCACAAGATCATTATTTCTGTGCTTCTTTAGATATGCAGTTAGATGCGGAACATTCAAGTTATCTGTTTCATTCAAATTAACTGCTTTAGCTTTAAAGTTATGGGAAATCAAATCATCAGACAAAAGTTTAGCAACATCTTTATAGCCTTTATCATTCATATGGCCAGGTCTATCATAGAATCCTGTCAAGGCCTCTGCAGATTCATGCCATTCCTTTGTAAAGTTCTTATACCATACGCCACATTTTAAAAGTCCTTTCATTATAGGTTTCTGAAAGTGACGCATATAGAAAATAACTATATCGTTAGGACCAAATCCAAGAACATCTTCCAAGAAGTTGTGCTCTATAAGATTATCTTCTCCGCCCCAAAGTCCATGGTTAACCACACGGATATCTGTTATTCCTTTTTCAATCAGGTATTTCTGCACTTGGCTTGGCATGGTATCACAATCTTCTACTGCATATCCAAAAACACCACATCGTCCATAGATATGAATTGTGCGTACAAAACAATTTGGTTGATAGCAAGTCTGACGCTGTCCATTGACAACATTTATATAACGGCTAGAAAAATCTTCGTGGCAATAATAATCCCCCTTTTTCACTACCTGGGGAATTTTCCCAAGATTTTCCACATACTCTTTCGAATATTTTTCACCAAAAATTCTGGCAAGTTCATGCTCGTATTGATTTATATGCTGATACATCTTGGGGAAGCTTAGTTTATTGAGCGTTCGTATCTTTGTTTCTTCTGGATAATTATAACCCTTTAGCAGACCAACCCTTTCATAAAAGAAAACAGGAACATTCTTTTTAGAAAGCAGTACCAGCGCTTCGCGCATTGGATGGTATAGCTTGACTTGTGCAATAATAGAAACAAGACGTGCTTTGACCGCTTCTATAAAATGTATAATATCCTTAAAGCTTTTCAAAAGAACCTTCTTAATACATACTCAATTTTTGCTTTCAGAATATTTTTTCTAAAAGCCATATAATAACCATCATTAGTTAAGATCTTCATAAATTTACTTCTATAGGTGCTTTCAAAAGGATGCTTGGTCAAATGTCTGCAACTGCTGATTGCAGACTGTTTATCTGTTTTTTCCAAATCAAGATATTTCTTTGATTCAGTTACAAGTTCTAAGCCCTTATCATTATTTGCTATGACCAAAGAAACTCCTATATCTTCTTGATTGTTAATCAAGCGTCCTTTATATTTCCAATAATCTGCCAATGTGATATCGGCAACCCTCGGCAAGGAGGCAAAAGGGCAACTTCCACAGGATGGGCGATAGAACAGTCCTACCAGATAGCCACTATGAAATTTATGTTTTGTGCTGGCTTCAAGATTAAAGCTATTATCATCGTATGTGGTTTTATATTGGTTATGGCTCCACCCCTTGGATTTATCTCTGAAAATCAACTCTTTGAAGTGTTTTTTATCCCTCTGTTCAGTTTCTTCTCTGTACTTTCTCCAGGCAAGCATAGACGGAACACCATGACACACCACTTCACAGGTACATAAATTGGTGTAATCTTTTCCTAAAAAACAGTTTAGGGCTGCTATTTGACAAGGTGTACCAGTAAACAACACTAATCTACCTGCAATTACATCTTCCTTTACCAGGGCATACATATTTCCAACTTCACTTTGCAGATACTTAGATCGTCTTATTTGTTCTGCTTCTGCCAGATTTTCAGCCCGGATATGAAAAATTTGATCAACATTTTCCTGCGCGGCACCATAAACAATACCTTTTTTATCTATAATTGAACAAGTTAACGCCCAAAAAGCACCTCCCGAAGAAACCTCGGCAAGCATCCTCTTGTCATGAAGCTGGGCGGCAAAACAATAAATCTTATCACCATTCCTAAATGGAACTCCATGGCTATCATCAAGCATAGGACACACTTGATCACAAAGACCACAACTTACACATTTTTCTTTACTGATTACAGGATATTTACTACCTTCTTCATCTTCAACTAAAGAAATTGCAGCAAGTGGACATCTTGATGCACAAGCTCCGCAACCCGTGCATTTTTTTTTATCAGTAATTTCAATCATGCGTTATCTTTAATGCCATCAAGGATTTCTGATATATATTTAATATTTTTATATGAGCTTTCAATTACTTTTTCATAGTTTTCATCAAGTTTTTTCTTGATATCATCTTCCGAATAAACAAGCTTATTAAATCCTTCGATTAAACTCTGTATGGATAACTTTGAGAAATCTGTCGCATATTTACCCAGGTTAAAGAAATCGAGTACCTCTTGGTACTTGTGACTCCACCCCACCAAAAGAACTGGTACTTTTTTAGTCAAGGCAAATATCATAGCATGGAATCGGGAGGCCACAATAAACCTACACTTACCTATATATTCACGTATTTCCTCGGGTGACATTTCTTTATGATACCATCTGATATTAGTTTTATCTGGGCATCTTTGATATATTTCTTCACAAATCAATAGATCATTATTTCTTGTCTTTGTGCTATTCTCTCTTGCACTGTTGGCAATAATTAATATCTGATATCCCTTTTTTAAGAGTTCAGAGATAAAATTAGCCATAATTTTGCTATAATTTATATGTTTTTTTATGCATTTTTTGTTAACAACACTACTTGGGGATATACCCACAATTTTTTTGCTATTAAAAAAGTTGTCATTTTGACAAACTTTTTCAACTAATTCTGTTATGTTTGGATTATCTTCCATCGTGAATGCTCCGTCTGCACAGAGCTTAACTTTCTGTGTTATCCCTATTCCTTCCAAATAAAGCCTTGTCAACTCACCTCTGGCACAAATAAGTTTCATTTTAGGAAGAATTATTTTAGCTTGTATCCGATTTGGGAGCCTCTTAAAGGATCCCAGCGCCTGAGAATACTTAACAACAGGAATGCCTAACAGCAAGGGAATAGCCATAGAAATAAACGCATAAGTATTCATCACAAAACCACGGCTATCAACAAAAGAAACTCCCGCTTCATCAATGACTAAATCTGTTTCATTGTATGTTTTCAATATAGCATTTAACAAAAGAAGCTTTTTTATCGGCTTGCACCAACGAAAAAGCCAAAATAGAACAGAAAAAGGAAATGCGATAAATACTACCTTCCAAGCTTTGGCCGAAACAACTTTGACAAAAGCCCAAGGGACAAGCTTTTTCTCTGCTTCAGGCCAGACTGACATTAAATTAACACGAAGCTTCTCGCCATATTTCTCATAGAGTTGCTCAATTGAACTTTGGAGCATAGCAGCTGCCCCTTTATTTCCGCTATAGCTGGCCCCTGTTATTGCAATATAGATATCCCGCATTAATCTTCCTATTAAATAATTTCTTTGATATGGTCTTCTGAATATCTGCTTCGTTTTGTTATATCAACCAGTAGATTACCAATAAAACCCATCGAAACAAATTGAATTCCCACCATAATCAACAGGACGCCAAGAGTAAGAAGTGGTCTGTTACTAAGCGGGGTTCCCATAAACCATCTCACTGCAAGAAATAGACAGATAATAAACCCTATTACCCCGGATATTATTCCTAAACGACCAAATAAGTACATAGGTCTGTCGCTATATTTAAGCAGAAAGTTTGTGGTTAAAGAATCCAATGCGCCACGCATATACCTTTCTATTCCATATTTCGATGAACCATGCTTGCGTTTATGATGCTCTATGGTAATCTCGGTGATTCGGAAACCATTACGATATGCCAAGACGGGAACATATCGATGAAGCTCCCCATATAAATCCAGACTTTTCACCACCTCTTTTCTGAAACATTTGAAGCCACAGTCATGGTCGTGAAGCTTTACACCAGATAATGAGGATGTAACCTTGTTAAAAAGTTTTGAAGGCAATCTTTTTTCTGCAGAATCAAGACGAACTTTTTTCCACCCCACCACAAGATCATACCCTTCGTCAATTTTGTCAATAAATCTAGTAAACTCTTTCGGGTCATCCTGCAAATCTGCATCCAACGTAAAAACAATATCTCCAGAAACATGATGAAAACCAGCATCAAGAGCGGGAGATTTGCCAAAGTTTTTTCTAAACTCTATAAGATGAACCTTATTATCGCCTGCTATTACTTCGCGTATTACTCTACCTGTACCATCAGTAGCACCATCATTTACAAACCAGATTTCATAATCAGAAGCTTGTCCTGCATTAAAACAAACTTGTAAGCCAGATCTTATCTGATGATATAATTCTTTAATTGATTCTTCTTCGTTGTATGCTGGAATTAATACTGAAATTATTCTTTCTTTCTTTTCCATTTATTATTCCTCATTTCGCTTCGTATAAATATATGTGATATAAACTATCATCAAAATTATAATCATTAACATAATTCAAACCTAAATCTTCGCAATTATTAATTCTTGCTCTAGATAATATATATTTCCCTCCATATTTCTTAAAAGCTTCAGTATTGATATATAATGGGAAATCTCCGGTGTTTTTATTTCTATCTGGCTCATACCCAAGCTCTCCGAATAGATACATTCTCCCACCCCACGTATCATAATATTCTTTATAATTAGGATATAGCTCTAAAGATGGGGCAATAATCTCTCTAAATTGGCATTGCATTTTCATTGAATGAACCGCCTCATAACGATCTATTGTTTCAAAACCATTGTACATTAGAACAGAAGGATGAAATCCATAGGCGGCAACTAATTCTTTGTCATAATTTATGTCCATTTTTATCCATTCAAAAAGAGCTGTTGAATAAAACTCGTTTAATGTTATTGATTTATTTGTTGTATCATTGGTTTTCAGGCAATACATTTCATACCCAGTATCATTATAAAAGGCTGAAACCAATGAAACATAGAATATCTGCCCCACAACCAACCCATAAATAGCAATTTGCTTATATTTAAAATCTGTAAATAACAATAATGAAAAAAGAAAATAAACTACTAATACATAAATCGGAATTGCCCGTCTTAACAAATAAACGCCTGTTGTGTAGTTCCCTATGATAAGATGCAAACCATTCCATACCCCAAAAGCCAACAATAATCCTACAATGGCTCCAATAAGATTGTTTTTAAATATTTTATTATTCTTGGCTGGGAAGCATACAAAGGCCATAATCATCATATACCACATGGGGCGCATGAATCCGACAAGCCGTCCCCATTGAAAGCCATCAATTAAAGTTATTCCTACCTTAAACCCATATTCTTGCAGTGCTTCTATTAGGGCAGAAAAAATCCACAGGAACCATCCTGTCGATATAATACAAACATTCTTTTTTATATTACATTTATTATCATTTCTATATTTAAAATAATAAATAATTACCCATATTGTCATTAAAACTAGGGTTGGAAGAAGAACAAGTCCTTGTTGACCGCTTGAATGATACTGTCCATCCTGAAGGTACACTTTAAAACGTAACCAAAAATCTGTTGTTGACGCTGCTATTAAAGACCTGTTTGTTTCTCCTGAACTTAATGCTTCATAGAGAATATAACGATAAAGAATTATTGTAGAAATGCATAAAAAAACGAAACTCAAGCAAAGATTAATATTCGCTTTTTTATCTTTAATCCAACAAACAACTGTAAAAAAACACCACATACAAAGTACAAAAACCAATACGGCTGTAAACATTGAAAAAAATGGTACCAGCAGAGCAAATAACGAAACCCATGTATAATGTTTTTTTTCTCTTAGTTTTAAAAAGAGCAGAACAACTAATGGTAATGTTGCAAAAGCGAACATTCTGCTAGGAGAGAGAGGTGTAATAGCATACGCTACGGAAACCAGATAAATGATATTTGTCTGAAATTCCGTCCTATCTTCAAATATATATTTTAAAAGAACCTGCAAAGCAAAAAAGCCAATTAAAACCCCAAAAATTCTAGTTAATATTTGTCCAGGAAGATATCCTAATCCGTAACTTAAAACAGTATATATATCATATGATATTGCAAAATAATGTTTTGAAATATCTGAAGTGGCAAAATTGACGTCTTTGTTTGGGTTAAGCAAAGTTCCTTTATCATGAATAAATTGTGCTTTTCCGCCAAAGCCATCTAGGCCATCACTTATTTGAAAAACATAATCTCCTTGGAGTATTGTCATTGGAACAATGGCATATAAAAATGAAATAATAACAATAATAATTGTAATAATGTAAAAAAACTTTTCTATGACTGGTTTTTCACTTTTTGTTTTCAACACTATCACTTAACCTTCCACATCGATGGATTGATATATTTTTCATCTGTTATAGCATATTGGGAATAATCTATTTTATCTACTTCCGCATTATATGCATCAAATATTTCTTTTAAATCTTGAAGTTTTGTAACTCCAAGAACCATTCGGTCTACCCCATCCTGTTCCTTTCCAAATGCAAGGGCATATTCAAGTCGAGGACAAGGAATGGCCTTGATCATATCTGAAACTGGCAAGAAATATTCAGGAATTGAGTCCATCAGCAACAACCCCTGCAGAAAAGTTGATCTTGTATGAACTTCTATACCTCTTTCTTTCAGCTTTCCCAGAAGAGGGATAAATCTCTGATCAAGAATATTCATAGGGAATTGCACTATTTCTATGGGATAGCGGTTTATCAGATCAGCAAGCGCGTTCGGACTATATACGCTTACCCCTATCTTTTTAACCATACCTTGTGCTTTATAGGATTCAAACTGCTTCCAAGTCTGGTTATTGCATTCATTTTCCCTGTGGAACATAAGCCCATAAACAGAGTCCAGCTTCAGGTTTTCAAGTGATGTTTCCAACCGGGCAGCCCCAATAAGCTTTGTAATCATCTTAAATTGAGAAAGATCAAACTGCCCTAAAACTTTCTCGCTCTCTCCATATCCCTGAGCAGTATCAAGGGTATCAATATTATGGGATTTGCAGAAATCCAAGATTTTTTCAATTTCATCAAAAGAAACCTGCCCCGTGGTATTGGAAATACCATAGTTCATTCCGAACTGAACTGTTCCAAGAGCTATTTTACTCATTTGACTACTTCTTTAACTGCATCAATTACAAGCTTCACATCATCATTGCTCATACCAGGGAATAGAGGCAGAGATAAAGCTTTTGCATAATATTCTTCTGCTTTGGGATAATCCCCAGACCTATAACCGAATGATTTCTTATAGTAGGGCTGACAATGAACAGGAATATAGTGTACTTGGGTTCCCACGCCTTTTTCCATAAGTTCCTGCATTACCTGTCTTCGCCCCTTGCCCAGAGCCACGAAATCAATCTGTACAGCATACAAGTGAAAACAAGAACTAACATTTTCTGGCTCATACGGTGTCTTCAGATAATCCATCCCACCAAACGCCTGATTATATTGTGCTACAATCTCGCGCCTACGCTTTTTGAAGAATGGCAGTTTTTGTAGTTGTGAATACCCCAAAGCCCCCTGCATATCGGTCATCCGATAGTTAAAACCAAGCATCTGCATTTCATAGTACCATGGTCCGGGGTTGGCAGTAAGCAACTCAGGATCTTTCGTGGTTCCATGGCTGCGGAGCATAAGCAGTTTTTTATATAAACCTTCATCATTGGTGGTTACTGCCCCTCCTTCACCAGTAGTGATTGTCTTTACTGGGTGGAAAGAGAATACTGTCATATCAGAGTATTTACAGTTGCCAACATAGGAATCATCTTCATACTGGCTTCCGATGGCATGAGCTGCGTCCTCAATGATATGCAGCCTATTTTTCTTTGCAAGTTTACTTATATTTTCCATATCGCAGGGAAGCCCTGCAAAATGAACAGGAATTAGGAGTTTTGTTTTTTCAGTTATATGTTTCTCAATATCAGAAGGGTCGATATCATATGTTTTGGGGTTTATATCGGCAAAAACTGGCTTGATTCCATTATAAATCATACAGTTTGCAGAGGACAAGAAAGTATTGGGAGTTGTTATTCCCTCTACTCCAACTTCTAAACCCAAAGCTGCAACTGCAATATGTAAACCAGCAGTGGCATTGGAGACGGCAACACAGTACTTTGCTCCAGTAATCCGGCAAATCTCCTGTTCAAACCGCTCTACAGCAGGCCCCTGGGTGAGATAATCTGATTTCAGGACATCAACAACAGCCTGTATATCAGAATCATCTATGTACTGATGGCCATATCCTAACATATCAGATACTTCCTACCTTTGCTCTGTTTTTCTCAATCCATTCCCTAAGCTGTGGGATAGTCATCCATTCCTTGTTGTTGTCAGATGTATAGCTAAAACCTTCTGGAACCCGAACTCCACCTTTGATTGAATTTCGAATATCGCCCCATTCACAAATTTGGGGAAGAATTTTAAAGTGTTCTGGATATTCATAGGTATAGAAAGCATCTTCCTGGCTAATCATAGCCTCATGAAGTTTTTCTCCTGGACGAATACCAATTTCTACCTGCTCTGCATTTGGGTCAACAGCTGTGGCAATATCGCAGATGTTCATGGAAGGAATCTTCTTTACATAAATCTCCCCGCCTTCCATATCATCAAAAGCTTGCCAGACCAGTTCTACACCCTGCTCGAGAGAAATCATAAAACGGGTCATCCGCTTGTCGGTGATGGTGAGTTTACCGGTTTTTGCTGTTTCCATGAAAAAAGGAATTACAGAACCGCGGCTTCCCATTACATTGCCATATCTAACTACAGCAAATTTTGTTCTTCCACCAGAGTAAGCGTTACCTGCTATAAAAATCTTGTCCGAACAGAGCTTTGTTGCACCATAAAGGTTTACTGGCTTGCAGGCTTTATCCGTGGAAAGTGCAACAAGCCTTTTTATTCCTTTGTCTATGCAAGCATCAATCAAGTTCATGGCACCATGAACATTGGTTTTAATGCATTCAAATGGATTATATTCTGCGGTTGGTACAATTTTGGTCGCGGCAGCATGAACTACATAATCAACTCCATCTAATGCTCTATACAAACGTTCTTTGTCTCGAACATCACCGATAAAGAATCGAATTCTTTTATCTCCCTGGAATTTTTTTGCCATATTCCACTGTTTCATCTCATCTCTGGAATAGATAATCAGCTTTTTAGGATTGTATTTAGCAAGAGTCATTGGAACAAATGTGTTTCCAAAAGATCCAGTTCCGCCCGTAATTAAAATTGTTGAATTAGTTAACATTTATTTCCTCCTATTTAACATTTATAATTTCATATGAGTTACTTCCAAGAATAATAATTTTTTTCTTCCCTATCTTTTTTGCAGCTTCTTGCATGTTTTCTTTCGAGACTCTTTCTCCGCAAACTATTGGCGGCAAAGAATAACCTGCAAATTCACTATATCTTCCTAATCTAAGCATATCGCCTCGATAGAAAATATTGTCATTAACATATATACTATTTATAATCGGCAAGCCTAAATAAGCAGAAACTGCCATGTTTCCATATAACAATCTATTTCTTCCCGCATAACCCCTTGTGACATAATCATAACGATTTATTAAAGAATTCCCATCAATATAAAGGCAATAGTCTTTCCGATTTGTTTTAGTTTTTAAGATAATATCATTGAACAACAAATAATTATGGTCATTAACAGTTTTCGCTGGTTTAAACAGTGCATAAATCTTATTTTTAAACTCTTTCCTAAAATGAGTCGGGTCAACTCTTGAAGCAACAGTAGCTCGCATCATTAAGTAGATTCTTTTGTTACCAGCCTCCTTGTTAAGGGTCGATGGGATAAACAAGAAAACTATTAAAAATAATAACAAACTAACATGCCCTACTGTCGTTTTGTTATTAATAAACAACATATCTGCTTTATATTTCTTTTTATCCAACCATGTTCCTATTTTTGAAATGGTATCGGTGCCTAAAAACAAAATCCATATCAATAAATAAACTGGAATACAAAAATAAAAAGCACTTCCGCCAGCAATATTCATAACAAGGCCAGGAAGACAACTGGCAAGGGCAAGAATGGTAATTAATTCCAGAGAAATAACATACTTATCATCACATGGTTTGTTCCATTGAAACAATTTTTTGGAATTATTAAATATATAAATTAAAACAACTGGAACCAAAAAGAAAGCATAGTGAAAAACTGAATAAAATGGGTTTTTAGTATAATTTATGACATAAGAAAATAATTCCAAAGGACTACTATTGATTATTTCTTCGGGGGGATAAGTTGCTGGACATTTTCCACTTATTATATAATATCCCGTAAAGATTAAGAGATAAAAAAGAATTAATAACGATTGGAAAGATATTATTCTGTATCTCCTAAATACATAATAACAAGCACCCATAAAAAAGATACAACCCGTACTGATTTTTGCGAATGATAATCCCAAAATAAACAATGGAATTAAAAAGATTAAATTAAAAATATTAAAATTTTTATATCGCCTATATCCCCAATAGATTATCAAAAAATAAAACAAAGCGATAATAATTGAAAACAAGCAGCTCTCTGAAAGTAAATATGAATAACTAAAAAATCCAATTTTGTCTAAAAATCTTTTCGAGGCAAATGAGCAAATAACCCCAGAAATCAGGAAATAATCAATTAAGGTTAAATATTTAGATTTATTAAAAAAAACTCTGGAAATAATTATAATCTTTATAATCAAATACACAGTTAAAGGCAAAACTAGAATAGGATAAATATAATTATAAGTAATAAAACATGGTAAAGACAAAAGTATCGAGATAAAAGCAATAATATAATGTGATAGCGAATGATAAAAGAGGAAGATAGGGGCATTTTGCTGTATGCTGGGATAACCATTTGTCACTATGCTCTGTGCTAATGTTGAATGATATAAAATATCAAAAAAAGATTCCCCCTTGAAAAAATCACCAATTGCACCAATTGATAAATAATGAGAAAACCATGTTATCCGAATACAGTAGAATGCTACCAAAACAAATAGGACAAGCAGGATAGAATTTTGAACATTAATATAAAACTTTTTTTCTTTTATTTTAAATAAAAATAATCCACTCCACAGAAGAAGCATCAGAAAAGAAACAAAAAGAACCTTATTGGCAAAATAATATCCACTATTAAATAATGCCACAAACAAGAAACAAAACTGTAAATAACATACAATAGATGGCAGTATAAATAAATTTTGAGAAACTTCTTTTTTCATAATATCATAATTCAATTATCTGAGAATCTCCTAACCCGAAAAATTTAAGTTTGTTAATAAACTCTTCTTTGGCTCTATATCGGCACATTGTTTGTTGTCCAATATTATCTTTTGATAGGCCAATAAAATAAAGAAATTTCGGCTTATATCCATAAGAAGTTAAATAAAGATTTGTACTTGAATGATCGCAGAATAATATTTCCATATCCTTCAAATATGGCAAGAGAACTTCGGCTGGAATAGAATTTGTTATTTCTATTGCCGTAATATTTTCCGAAAAATTATAAGTCGCTTTATCCCTAGGGTGTTTTTTAATAAGAATTGTTTTCCCTTTATAATTATTATTGATATACTCTTGAATTTTAGAAACATATGGCTTTTCATCTGAAATATAATCACTAATAGGTGTCGTCAACAGAATAACTTCAGCCTTTTTATCAAAATATTCAGAAAGGTTGGGATAGATTATCTCTAGATACTTTTTAAATGCAGTTACATCTGTTTTCTCCATATCAAAAAGGATTTTCATCTCTTTATAATTTTTATAGAGCATCTTGTCTGGATGACTACAATACTTAATGCAGTTTTTAGTTGTTCGCAATGGATAATAATGCCCTACATTTGAATAACCTAAAACAGATAGACAAAAACCCTGCAATTCAAATAAGTTTTTAAATCTTCTTAAGATATTACTATATTTTCTTGCCTCATAATCGCCCATGCCGTCCTCAAGGATTATTATCTCTTTTTCTGGCGCAAAGGTTAAGAAAAGCCCAGAAACCAGGCCCACATCTGTCAGAACAATTGCGGTATCAAAATCATAATCACCGATAAAATTTCTTATAAATTTTTTGCTAAAAAATTTCTGTTTTCCAATTAAAGCAAATAAAAACATCTTTATAAAAATAATCAATCTTTTCATCAATGGCATCGAATCAAATTGCTGTGTATCTCTGAAAATGTTTTTAAAGATTCCTAGTTTTTCACAAGGTTCGCTCAAGTATTCCCCTTTATAGCTATTCGGAAGACATAGAGCACTCCATTCAATATCTTTGCCATAAGTACAATAGTACCATAAGAACTGGTATACATTATGCGGATCATAAATAACAGCTAACCCTTTTTTCATGCCATTCTCCTAATCATTAAATAAAATAGAGAAAAATTCCCTAAAGTTATATGGGTTCTCTTCTAAATCTTTAGGAAGTTCATCTGCTACCTTGCAGAGAAGATTATAATCCATAGTTGCGCGGTTAATATTGCTGTATGCAATAATCAACCGCATTGGATCAACATTTTTCTCATTACAACATCTATAAATATCCTTAAGGAAACTGGAGTGGAATCCTGAATATCCGCATATTAAATCAAGTGGATGCATCGGGGTTTTCTTTGACACATCATTTATTATGGTATATCCATATTCCAACAGTCTAGGAACATCTACATCAAGTGGATAACCCTGCTTTTTCAGAATCATTATAAGCTGTTCGGTTGGCGCATTTCCAAGGCTTCTCCCAAGTCCTTGCAACGAACAGTCTATAAAGTCAAAGCCAAGTTGAATGCATTTAAGACTGTTTGAAACAGCAAGACCGAGATTGTTATGTCCATGAAAACCCAGCATTATATTTGTCTTCTTTTTTATTGTTTCAGAATATGTTTCTATATCTTCTGGTAACATACAACCTGCAGAATCCACAAGATACGCCACATCTGCACCATATCCCTGTATCAATGCTATTTTTTCTGCCAACTCGGATGGGGGAAGAATATATGATTTCATAAGATTGACAGTTGAAAATAGTCCTCGTTTTTTTGCTTCTTTCAAGTATGGTTCTGTCTTCTCAACCATATTTGCATTTATACCAACCCTAATAAAAGAAACGCCGTTGTCTGCTGCCAGTTTAATATCTTCAAGCCGAGCAATATCTGGAATACAAAAGAAGCCAAACTTGGATTTTTTTAGAACCCGCTGAGCAGTCTGCATATATTCCAAATCAGAATGCAGGGAATACCCATATTTTGCCGAACTTGCGTTCAACCCCAAACCATGTCCAATCTCAATGTATTCAAAGCCCAGTTTTTCAAGCTTAGAAATAATATCCGCAACATCTGTGCATGAAAATTTAAAGTCTACAGCATAACTGCCGTCTCGGATTGTTGTATCAAGTATTATCATCTTTTCTTACCAATCCTAATATTTCATTTTGATTCAAATAAGCATAATAACAAAGTCCTACAAGAACTACGCTATAACTGCAATACCGTAAAACAGGTCTTTCGCATACATAGATAAACAATATGCAAATAAGAATAATAAAAGCGGAAAACATTAGAAATAGCCGGTCTGAATAAAGCCCTCTATGAACAAACTGAATCAATATCCGCCCTAAAAGAACTAAAAAAATATATGATACAAAAGATGTATATGCAGCTGCAATTGCACCATATTTTGGAATAAAAATAAAATTAAGAACTATATTGCTTAAAGCCGCAGCGGCAACACACAATGAAACTTTTCCAGCTTTCTTATAGAACTCCCCTACCGTAGAGTAAAAACTATTCAGCACCAGCATGCATGATCCTGCCAGGAAGGGGGGGATATACCGGAAATCCCAATATGAAGAAGGGGCAAGAATCTTAATTATCTCAGGTGCGATCATCAGTAGTCCAATAGATATTACCAAATAAAAAACCAAATACCACTTTTGAATTAGTTTGATTCCTATGTAGTTTCCAGAATCAAGTGCATGATATGCCCAAGATTGAAAAGCACCGCTCGTAGACTGCAAAAAAGCATATAAAATATTTCCTATGCAGTAAACCAACCCATATACTGCTGTGAATTCTGCCCCTACAAATTCAGTAATCATTATATGATCGCTCTGTTGCATTATTATATATGATATTGAACTTAAGATAGAAGGAATCGATAACCTCAGTACATATAAATAGTATTCTTTATTCCAAAGCTTATAGCTACCAGCCAGCATAACAACAAATAAAACAATAGCGCAAACAAATACACCAGCGGCACTTCCAATAACTCGTTCATAATATGCATTTGTTTTTATGCAATAAATCAAAAGTATACTGAATAGCACTTGTAGAACATTGGGCAACATCATAAGAATGCTTTTCACCTTATACTTGTTTTCCATATTCGCAAAGTTGTTATAATAATTAACCACAAAAAAAGAATAAGAGTGCAACAATGCCATAATTAAAACAAAAACAGATAATTGCTTGGTTGATATTTTATTGAATATACAGGTCAGAACAACTAATACGAACGATAAACATATAAAAACAATGAAGGATAGAAATAAAACTGATGCACGAAATTGTTTTCTGTTTTCCCTAAAATCAAAATATCCATTATTCAATCCAACAAAAAGATTTGCTCCAACAAAAGGAACAAGCATTACAACAACAGAATAATAAGTTGTGTATAAACCATAATTTTCTTGTGACATTATCCTGGTAAAGATAATACTGCTTAGAAGCATTATCCCCTGCCCCAAACAGTTTGAAATTATATACCAGATTGATGCATTAAAAAAAACGCTTGTCTTATGTTTCATGCTTTATTGCAAAACAGTTTAAATGTAAAATAGCTCTCTCGCTTGTCCTCAAATGTTCCTATAAGCTTAAAGCCATTATTGATGATGGTTTCCTGTCTTATGATTGGATTTGTATTTATATAGTATATATAACACTTTCTATCTTGATGTGATTCAAGTATCTTTTTTACTACAACATCAATTATGGTTTCGTCAAAAGGATTGTTCATAAAAAATATATCAAACAACCCATAATCATTGAACATTTTGGCATCGCCATTATAAATATATTTTGTATCTATATGTTCTTTTTTCAAGTTATTTATACAAGTCTGATAAAGATTTTTTGAGTATTCAATTCCACCAGTTTTATCAAAATTATATTTTGAGGCAATTTTTATCGAGTAGCCCTTACCAACTCCAATATCCATAAAAGAATTGCCGTAATTATGCTCTTTTACATCCTTACAAATCTTTTCTATGACATATTTAGGAATTTTGGTATATACAGAATTATGAATTGATTCATTTTTAGTATAAACTGGAATATTATAGTCAACTCCCCTTATCTTTTCCCACACAAGGCCCAAGCTTAAGGAAAAATAACGGCAAAACCGAAAAAAGGATTCTTTTGAGAAAGGATCACGAGCAAATCTTCTAAGATAGTTGATAATTAATCTTATATCATCTTTTTTCATTTTTTTCCTCTTTTAAGAATGTTATTACCCGCTTCACAATAAACTCTATATCTTGTTCATCATAGCGCTGATCAAGCGGCAGGAATAATGTGTCTGCTGCCAACTTCTGCTCTATTGTATTATAGAATTGATTATTCAGCACCTGGCTCCAGAGAGTGGGAACATAAATTTTTTCTTTTATTAACTTCGCTTTTATATTTTTCCCTATATTTAATGGATAAATATAGGGAATGCTTCCTGTCTCGCATATAATATGGTTCTTCCCCATAAAGTACTGCTGATAAATATTAAAATTATTCTTGCGAATCTCTTTAATCCTTTTATAATCAATATGAGAAAGGAGTTCTTCAGCAAAAAGTGAAATGCCAGAATAATTATTATTGATGTATTCATCTACTGCTTTTTTCTCCTTGTAACAACTGTTTGTACCCTCTTCCAAACTTTTAATAAGATACTTAGCGATATTACTTGAGGTTGTTTTTTCATAAACTTGGTCTATTATTCTTTCTGAAATTAGATACCCTCCATCTGGGACACCAAAAAATTTTTTGCAGGAATATAGATTATATACATTATTACGCATAAACGGCTTGTTGTAGAAGGAATGGGCATTGTCAATCAAAAATGTTGTTTCTGGGTTATTATTCACATATTCCGTGATTGCTTTATCCATTATGCCGAAAAAATCTACTAGATAAACTGTTTTCTTCCGCAAATTGTCCAAACGCGGCAGAAGATTATCATTTAGATAATAGTATTCTACTGTATCAAAACTTTTCTCTAGTTCCTTTATTACATTAGGGCAAAGATAATATGGCGCATGAATTTTCTTTGCTTTTAAAACTTTGCTTACCAATGGTAATGCTGCTTTTACAGTATTAAAGGAGAGAATATTTGGATACTCATGATAGTATGGTTGATTGCCCCCAAGATTCAACTCAAGGGGAAGAAATCCACCATATTCTTTCTTTGTTCTTATAATTTCAGTCAAGATTTATTTTCTCTTTAATTAAAAATTGGGGTGCCCGATTAAGGGACATATATATTCTTCCCACATATTCTCCCAGCAGCCCCATGAATAGGAAGGAAAAGCCGAAGAAGAAAACAATCAGTGCCATTGTTGTAGTGTATCCCGAAGGAATTTGTGGGTTCAATAATTTTCTGATAATGGTTATAAATCCGAAAAGGAAACCTAATGCAGCAAAAATAATACCACTTATTGTTGCAATTCTAAGGGGTTTAACCGAGAAGTTGGTGAATCCATTTGCCCATAGGGCAATCATTTTCTTTAAAGAATAACCAGATTTCCCTTTCAGCCTCTTACGTCTAGGCACCTCCACATTACAGGCTTTCCGGGAGCATCTGAGCATCAGACCGCCTAGATATGGATATGGGTTTTCGTACTGCAACATATTATCTACGATGAACCGCTTTGTGCACCAGAAGGTTGTTAATTCAAGCCCTTTGGGTTTATCAATAAGCCAAGTTGCCATTGATTCGTTCATAAAGGTTCCAAACTTGCGAAAAAGACTTTTTTTCTCATTCTGAGAGTATTTTGCTTCTACTACATCATAGCCTTCCTGAATTTTTACAAACAGCTTCGGGAAGTCATTATAAGGGGTCTGCCCGTCGTCATCCCCACAGGCGATATAATCTCCAGTCGCATAATGGAGAGCTGCCATTACTGCTGATGGTTGGCCGAAGTTTCTGGCAAGATTAATGCCTTTTACAAAAGATTTTTGAGCTGCTATCTCTTTAATTTTATCATAGGTTGTGCCATCTGGAGAGCAATCGTTAACCAGAATTATCTCAAAATCATACGCTGGAAGCTGCTCTGTCATTGTCTTCTCAATCTCGGTTACAACCGCTTCTAGGATATTCGTCGAATTATAACAAGGTATTACAAAGCTGATTTTCTCTTTATTCATTTCTCAAACTCCACATAAACCTTTTCCAGTATTGTTTTATATTCCAAATCAACCTTTTCTTTATCGTTACCACAGATGGTGAAGTGTCCATGCCGTTCGCTACCGAACTGTGGCTTATGCAGTATATCACCCTCTTTAACAGCAATTCTGTAATCCATAAGGCATGGGCTGTTCTTAAGATAATCGACTCCATGTATCTTTTTTACCTTTCCTTCACCAAAACCGAAGAACCGCATAATAACATAATGGTCTTTCGGAAAATCTATATTTTCCAAAGCTTTTTCGTCCAGCGGTTCTCCTAATGCATTTTTAATAAGATATGCGTAGTTATCTACCCCAGACATATATGGCACTATTTTGGCAGACAGATTACTTCCACCACCCCGAGCCGCCATCTCAAGAAGATAGAACTTGCCTTTATAGAACTTATATTCTGTGTGGGTCAGCCCACACGGTAACCCTGTTTTTTCTATCAATGATTTGTTTGTCTGACGCAACAAATCATAATCATAAACAGGATGGGAATACGAATAAACCTGTTCCATAGAAACATTTTTACTATCTGGGAACATCTTCTTTATGGAAATGCATAGCGGATGATGAACTCCATTAACTGAAAGTCCATCGATAGTGAACTCGTCTCCATCCATATATTCTTCTGCCATTATTTCTTTCCGGCGATTAGTGAATGACATAGTTATAGGAAACAATTTCTTAAGCTGTGTCTTGTCAGTTATGGTAAATACTCCTCGGGCAGACTGGCTGTCTATGGGCTTAATAATAATCTTTCTATGCTTTTCCAGCATTTGCTCCACTTCTTCTATTGTTTTACACTTTTTAAAATCTGGGATATCTATATCATGTTCTTTGCACCATTGCCGCATCATGGATTTGTCGGTAAAAATATCTGCCATCTCTGGGCTAATCCCTCTTAACCCCAGGGCCTTGTTTATATATGCAACAGTAGGTATTGCTATGTCACTCTGATCTGAAAGAACTGCATCTGGCTTATATTCTCTGGCAAATTCAAGGTTTTTCTCTTTATCAAGAACATTTGCCACTTTGCAGATATCTGCATAAGGAAATGCTGGTGAATCTTCATAAAGGTTTGAGCAAAGAACATGGCATCCCATTTTTTTTGCTTTTTTGACTAATTCTATCTGCCAGTCTCCACCGGCAATAACCATTATTTTTTTCATCTTATTACTTCAAAACCTTCTTTATTTTTTCGCATACAAGTTCTGCATCTGCACTGGTCATGTCAGCATACAGTGGCAGACGGAGCACCCTTTGTCCATAATCTTCGGTCACAGGGCAAGCCTCAGGGTTATATCCAAGCTTTCTGCCAAGTGGCGCAGAATGTAGCGGAACATAACAGATATACGCATATATACCATCTTCCTTGAGCTTGGCAACAAGATTATCCCTTGTTCTTGCATCTGGAAGAATGATGTTATACATATGTCCGTTATGAATAATATGATCTGGTAATACAGGCTGCCTTAATAGCTCTTTATTAGCAAGTTCCTTAAGCTGGACATGGTAAATATTCCATACATTCAGCCGCTTCTCCATAATCTCATCATATCGCTCAAGCTGGGCATAGAGCATTGCAGCCAAAAGATCAGATGGCAGGAATGAGGATCCGATATCGTGCCATGTGTACTTGTCGGTCATTCCTTTAAGCACCTGCCTGCGGTTTGTTCCTTTTTCGCGGATAATCTCAGCCCGGTCTATATACTTGGGGTCATTGATGACAAGACCACCGCCTTCGCCCATGGAATAGTTCTTGGTCTCATGGAAGCTATAACAACCGAAATCTCCTAATGTTCCAGCTTTTCTTCCCTTATAGGAGGAACCAACGGCCTGAGCTGCATCCTCGATAACAAAGAGATTATAACGCTTTGCTATCTCGTTTATTGCATCGGCCTCGGCTGGAAAACCTGCGTAGTCTACTGTATAGATTGCCTTTGTCTTCTTGGTGATTAATGCCTCTATCTTGGTCTCATCAATATTCATAGTGTCTTTGCGGATATCACAAAAAATAGGCTTTGCCCGGCGGAGCATGAACGCATTCGCGGTAGAAGAAAAAGTAAAGGAGGGAACAATTACCTCGTCTCCCTGCTCAAGATTTATCAAGAGCGATGCCATTTCCAAGGCTGTTGTACCAGATGTGGTGAGCAGCATATTCTCTATACCGAGAATCTCTTTAAACTTCTCATATACCTTCATAGTATAAGGCCCGTCGCCAGAAGTTCGTCGCAACTTCATTGCATCTGCAACGCAAGATAACTCTAAATCTGTTATTGATGGTCTGTTAAAGGGAATCATTTGTTGCTCCTGTTATATCTCCATGAGTGCCATTATATTTCTAAGCTGTATATTGACCACATTGTTGAACTGGATCATATGGTTGATTGTGGCATAATCTACCCAGAAATAGCCATCGGGCAGTGAACCAATCTCTTCCGATGAATCAATTTCTATAATCACATTCCTGTTCTGCTCGTGATAAAAGCGCCCTCCTTCTTCTGAAAGAAGGTTGTCGAAAAGGACATTCCGTTTCTTCTCAAGCTGCTCCAGAAAGAAGCTATCTATAGCATTTAAATCTTTATTTTTTAACGCCAAGGATTCAAGTTGTACAGTAGGCCCCAGTTCTGCTCCGTCAAAACTGCCGACTTCCGGCTTAATCTTTACCAGATACTTGCGGACACCATTATCAACCGCTGTAAGACATCCGAAAAGGGCAATTCCTGTTGCTTCTACCAGAGGCTGTTCCCACTTGCGAACCTCTCTCCCCTCTATCTCAATATTGCAATAGATAACTTTGAAATCATAAGGCGTTTTGCATTCTATTCCTAATGGGGTCATTTTCCAGTTTTTTAGAGCTTTCAGCGGTACAGTTCGATATTCTGCATCATTCAACATTTTATAATCATTCAAGCTGTTAAAAATTATATGCTCTTTTTCATGGTCTGCGCCACCAAAGACCGAAGCAAAGAATGCCTTATCTTCAAACATGTTTTCAACATCAGCAAGCTCGTCTAGCTCCAGCAGCTCTCTAGACAGGGGGATACAGGAAAGAACGGTACGGGAATCCATGTTCACCAGATTTTCATGCCGCATGCATTCTTTGATCTGCCCCAGGGTCATCCACTTGTGGCTTGGAAGGACAGCTAGTTTTACATCTTCTTTAACATAAATGATGATATTCCTGTTGCGCTTACCCAAAAACCGAGATGCCTGCTCTGACTGTAACTGATCAACTATTATAGTGTGTTTTCTCGCATTTTTGAAAAACTCAAGATATGCTGGAACTGCTCCTCCATGCTTCTGGGTAAAGTTGCTTTTTGTGGCCTGAATTGTCGGAGATATCTGAATCACATTCACATTACCAGGCTCCACTTTTGCCTGCATAAGGAAGTTAAGTTTGCCGTCAATCATCTGACATAGTATGCCCAAAAATCCTACTTCTCTCTGGAGTATTACAGGCTGTTCCCGGACGACTTTATCGCCCATCAGCCCCTGGTACCCGGCCAATTGGAAAAAGCTGTTATTGGCGTTACGGATATATCCTGTGGCATCATCATAATGCCAAAAGCCCTCATAAGAGAAAGGAATCTTCTGGATATCAACTGTCAGGTTTTGATTCCGAAACTCAACCCATTTGAAGATATCCTCCATTGAGTTGACATTTCCCGTCTTGTCCTTCCATGAGCGAATCAACTCATAAGTGATGCTCATATTCTACCGTGCACCTTTCTCTCTTATAGTATCAACCAGCTTTGCCTGAAGAAGAATCTCGTTATACATTGCAGCCCGTCTGCCTGGATTGATTATCTCATCTTTAAAAGCTTCGATAGAATGGGCAAAACTTGAGTCTTCGGCAAGAACCAGATCCCTTTTTTCAGAGCCTTTCTCAATCAGAACTGTAGGCTTATAGCCCACAGGAGCAGTAAAAATACGGTTTGTAAACAGTCGGCCTGTACTGCACCACGCTTCTAGACTGCACATATACTGGCAATCCATACCAAAGCCTGCCTGGCAGACTGTTCCTTTATCATTTGAAAACGAGACACTGCCATACATATCTACTTCATATCCTGTTTTCCCATTCAATTGAGCAGAATCAACTTTTATTGATGGGCCAAGAAGCTCGGTAGCCAGCTTTACAGTATAACCACCAGCATCCAACAGAGCGCCGCCACCCAATGACTTATTGTATCTGAAATCATTTTGAGCCCGCATCGGAAAGCCAAAGTTTGCCCTGATAAGCCTTATCTCCCCCACCTCTCCAGAAGCAATAAGCTGCTTTATCTCCCCTATCTGAGAATGATATTTGAACATATAGTTCTCATGAAGAGCTAATCCGTTTTTCTGGGCGGTTTTAACCAGCTTCTCAGAATCAGCAAAACAGGTGGTAGAAGGTTTTTCAACCAAAACATGTTTACCCGCTTCCAAAGCTTTCATAGCCCACTTAAAATGCAGAGCCGGTGGCTGAGGCACATAAATGGCATCAATATCTTCTCGTTTTAGAATTTGCTCAAATGAAGTCAGTCCTTCTATGGAATATGTTTTACAGAAATTTTCCAGTTTTGTTGGGGCATATTCCTCTGCCACTGCAACCACCTGTACGCCATTTACTTCTTGCAGAGCTGGCATAAAACGGCGGAATGCAATTTCCGAACAACCTAAAATACCGATTCTAATCAATTATCTTTCCTTGTAGTTCTTCTCTATCCACTTGAGGTATTCTCCGGAGCGGATGGATTCTGCCCATTTGACATTATCTAGATACCAACGTACCGTTTTTTTGAGACCTTGTCCAAAGTCTACCGACTGCTTCCAGCCCAACTCTCTCTTGAGTTTTGAGCAGTCTATGGCATAACGGCGGTCATGCCCTGGTCTGTCTTTTACAAAGGTTATAAGGCTTTTTATTTCTGCCCCATCGTCACCAGTCTCTTGGGCAAATATTTCACAGAGAGTGTTCACCAGCCTGATATTCTCCCATTCGTTCTCGCCGCCTATATTGTAGCTTTCGCCCACCACACCATTCTTCAGTGCAGTCCAGACTGCACTGTTGTGGTCTTCCACATAAAGCCAGTCCCGTATATTCTTTCCGTCTCCATAGACAGGCAGAGGCTTTCTGTCCCGCATGTTGTAAATCATCACAGGAATAAGCTTTTCTGGGAACTGATATGGTCCATAGTTGTTGGAGCAGTTGGTAAGGGTTATTGGCAGACCATAGGTATGATGATATGCTCGTACCAAATGATCACTGGAGGCTTTGGATGAGCTGTATGGACTCCGGGGATCGTAGGCTGTGGTCTCTGTAAAGTAACCAGTTGCCCCAAGGCTCCCGAAGACCTCATCGGTGCTGACATGATGGAAACGCACATCTTTTCTGTCTTCCCAGACAGACCTGCAGGCCTCCAGCAATGCAAAAGTGCCGTTTATATTTGTCCTGATGAATTCTCCAGGCCCAAGGATGCTTCTGTCCACATGGCTTTCTGCGGCCAAGTGGATTACTGCATCAACTTCATATTGCTTGAATATCCGTACATTGTTGTCAAAATCACAGATATCGCCATGCTCAAAGAAGTAGCGCTTTCCTTTCTCCTTCTGTTCAATATCTGCAATATTCAGCGGATTTCCAGCATAGGTCAGCTTATCAAGGTTGATAATGCGTCCATCAAAATCTGTTTTCTCAAAGATGTACCGGATCAGGTTGCTGCCAATAAAGCCGGCACCACCGGTTATAAGGATATTATTGAATCTCATAATATATTCTTTGCTATAATCTTAAGATAAGCACCATATTCTGTCTTATATCCAGATGCCATTTTCAGCAATTGCTCTTTTGTAATCCACTTCTTGCGATATGCAATCTCTTCAATACAGGAAACATACAAACCCTGCCTTTTCTGGAGTGTGGCTACATAGTTTGATGCCTCAAGGAGGCCGTCATAGGTTCCTGTGTCCAGCCAAGCAGAACCACGACCAAGAAGATGGACCTTGAGCCGGTTTTCATTCATATAGTCGTTGTTTATAGAGGTAATCTCTATCTCGCCCCTAGCAGATGGTTTTGTGTTCTCTGCTTTTTGGATGACATCGTTTGGGTAGAAATATAATCCAGGAACTGCATAATTTGATTTCGGCTTTGCAGGCTTTTCCTCTATGGAGATAGCCTTTCCCTTTCCATCAAACTCAACTACACCATAGGCTGTCGGATCCTTGACATAGTATCCGAAGATAACCGCCTCTTTTGTTTTCTCTACAGTCTCCCGGCTCTGCCTAAGAGTTGTAGACAACCCCTGCCCATAGAAGATGTTGTCGCCAAGTATTAATACAACAGAATCTTTACCAATAAAATCCTTGCCAAGAATAAATGCATCGGCAAGTCCACGGGGGGTCTCCTGAATCTTATACTGGAACCTCATACCCAGGTTCTCGCCAGTTCCAAGAAGCCGTTCATAAAGGAACAAATCGCTTCTGGTGGAAATGATAAGGATATCCTTGATCCCTGCCAGCATAAGTATAGACAGAGGATAATAGATCATAGGTTTGTCATAAATCGGCAAAAGCTGCTTTGAAATAGCCTTTGTTATTGGATAAAGCCGGGTGCCTGAACCCCCTGCAAGAATTATGCCTTTCATTTCTTGTTATCTCCCTTAAGCACTATTGTTCTTAACCAATGATTATTAACTTTTTTATCTGTACCTTCATACTGTTCGCTATAAATAATAAATGTATTATCAATTATTTGATTTATTTCAGTTTTCTCGAAAGCAATCCTCGCCTTTCCACAGGCATATTCTACTATAAAGTCCAAGTCGCTCTTGCCAACAAGAGCTACTGCTTTATATCCAGCTGCAACCGCCTCGGATACAAGCCGCTCTATTTCCTCTTTATATAGCCTAACATCATCAATGGTGCGCTTGAAATATCGGTAACCCCTCTTGAAAATCTCCTCCATACCAGTAGGTGAAACAACATAACTGATGTTTCTGCTGTTAAGGCGTTTGGTCATAAGCCATCCTTTTTCAATAAGTCGTTTAAGAATGGCATTGGTCATGCCAAGAGAGATACCCGCTTTATCTGCAAGCTCTCTTTGCTTTAGTGAGTCGTTATAATAGATGTGTTCAAGGATGATCGCTTCTTTATCCGAAGTGTACATGTGCGGGCATACCTCGCCCTTAGGAATGGAAAACTGAAAATAAACCACCCGTGTCCAAAGACGCCGCCGAAACCTGCTGTCCCCTCTCCAGGCAGATTTTATCGTTCAACTTTTGAACATTATAATATATATATTTATATAATGCAAGCAGAAAAAATTAGTTAAAATTATCGTTTTTTATAAAACAAACGGTTTTATACCCCATCCCCTTTCCCGCGATGATTCTTTCAGCCCGGGAAAAATCCGGTATCACCAGGGGTGCTCTTTATGGCCGGAATATAGAAAGATGAAATATCCGAATCCAAAAGCTCAACAGAAAAGTATTTATTAACTAAATTTGAGCATGAATCATGTTCTTCAATCAGGGCATATGGGCTATATCTGACACAGAACATAATTATATTTGCCGCAATCGCATTGATACAATTCTCTAATGATGCTTCCGAGAAATAATCCCTTTTATTATGCTTTGTCGTATTATACCCATCATACCATGGCAAAGACTGTGTCGGGTTGGCTGCATCCCAATCCTTAAAAGGTTGAAAATTGTGCTTAATCGGGTGGCTGGTAAAGTTTACATTGTATTATGATAAAAACAGTTATAAGTAGTGATTTTTCAACATTTTTAATTTTTTCCCGGCTTCTTATGTTATAATTGTTTTTAATAAAATATATCAAAAGTGGAATAAATGATTAAAACACGTACATTTCATGCTATTGGACAAGGAGCTTTCTATTCAGAAAAACACGATGGGTTTTCTGTTGTCTATGATTGTGGGACATCAAGTAATAAAGATTATCTTGCGCGAGAAATTCTATCTTTAAACAAAAATGAACAAGTTATCTTATTTATTTCTCATTTTGACAAAGATCATATTTCCGGGATTAATGAATTAAAAAATCATGTAAATATAACTCATGTTATAATGCCCCTATTATACGAAGAAGATAAGGCTTTAAAGATTGCTTATTATAAGGCAAAGGGTAAGAAAATAGAAATCCTTGAAAACCCAGAGGCTTTTTGGGGTGAAAAAACAAAGATTATTTATGTTAAGCCAGCTGATTCCAATGAAAAACCAAATGAATCGTTAAATCTTAACGATTCATTAAAAGAAATTGCTTCCAAAGGACCTGCGGATACAAGACCTATACCAAGCGGAACACTGATTACCAATGGCAAAAGTGATTGGGTCTTTGTACCCTATAATTATGACAGCAAAAGCCGACATCAAAAAGTTATTGCTTTATTGGAGAAAAACAACATTAATCCTCAAAGCTTAAAAGAAAATCCTGCTTGCGCCGTTGATTATTTAACAAATAATCCAAAAAAACTTAGAGATATTTTTAATTCCGTTGGCCAATATACTAAAAATAGATATGGTTCACTTATTAATGAGAATTCAATGTTCTTATATTCTGGGCCAATCATTGAACCTTGTAAGTATTGGTGTAAAATTCTTGAAAAAAAAGAAAATGTCATTTTTTATGGTATTCATCGTGGATGTATATATACTGGCGATGGAAATCTAAATTTAGTGGATTTAGATGATGTTTATTCCAAATTTATCTATAATGTAGGAACTGTTCAAATTCCTCATCATGGCTCCAAACATAACTTCAAAGAGGATTGTTTTACTGACAAAGGTTATGTTTGTCCTGTTGCTACAGGTCAGAATTGTAAAAAGTTTCCTGCAACAATGGTAATTAAAGATTTGGTCAAAGCCAAGTGTTTTCCCTATATAGTTACAGAAAAAACAGAAAGCTTTTATGAAGGTTTTATGGGATGTTTTGCCAAAAACTGGAAAAACCCTACACAAGTATGGCCTGAAGAGAAAAAGTTATAATTATATATTTAAACACCTGAAATATTATTCACTTGGTCAAAAAAATAGCACGAGATATTACGAATATTACATCAATTTTTATTCTGAATTTTCCTCGTGTTATTCTGCAAAAACAAATGTATCTTTTTCTTTTTTAAATCATCACTTATAACAACTTTCGCTTTATTTTATGTCTATTAAATGTCTTGTTTAAGGCTATCTGCCTTTTCATATTTTTCAATAATAAAATCAACAAGTGCTTTTAATTCTGCTTTTGTCAAGTAAAGTTTCATTGTGGTAATTTTTTCTTTATTTATATTTTCTAATATCACTCCGTCCCAAGCGTCATTAAACCTTGTGGGTTGAATATTAAAATGAGCAATTGAATTCCTTAGTTTTGCTAAGAGTTCTGAAAACGGAACATATAATGCATTTTTCTTGTTCCCTTTGTTTGTCCAAAAAGTACATTTATTCATTCGAAATTCTCTTTCATCTTGAAAAAGCGTTATTTCATCTTCTGAAAAAATTTTCTTTATTCTTTCTTGAAAACTATCGATTGTTCCCTCGAACTGATCTGTTTTCATTAGTTTTTTCTTTTTAATATATTCGTTTGGTAAAATTAGCAAGCCCAAAAGACAATTAATCTGCAAAGTAAATTCATGGTTTGAAAAAATACCATCAAGAATATCTTTTGTTCTTTGAACAAAAACCCTGTCAAACTGTGCAACAGTTGGATAACCCATATAACCCCTCCCGTCTGCTTATTCTTTTATATCAATAATCTTTTTAATTTTATCATATATTTTTCTAAAATTGGAAAAATCAAAATCTTTTGCATAAGAATCATCAGAAACTAATTCTGCAAAAGCATTTTTACTTAATGCAATGTTTGTATGTGTTTTATCGTCTGTTTTGTAAACTTTTTCATCAATTATACCATTTATTGGGACTTTATGTTTATAATTCGCTTTTGTGTATATTGGTTCATCTTTTGATATCCCTGAAAACTCATCAAATTCCTTGCCTAAAAATAATCTTCTATGGTTTTGATCTTCTTTTAATAGGTCTTTTTTATGATAATAATGCTCTATTGATATTTTATTACCATATTCTTCTTCGTTTACGAGTGGAATAACAAAAGCATAAACTCTATTTCCAAAGGGTTTATATGATACCTCTCCATCATTTAATTCTTTCAGAATATCGTCATCATCTCGGTCAAATATACCTATTACTTTATTGTTTCTTCTTAAGATTGCAAAATCCTTTAGTCGTCTTAAAAGAAGCGAGGCCCCATTTTCAATTTGATCTATATCAACAAATTCGACATCTAGAGGCATTAGCCCAAGTTTAATAAAGGCGTTTTGTAAATGTTTTCTATCAGTCTTTCCCTCTGTTATTATTAAAGTATGAGCGTCTTCTTCTACTTTCTGTTTTAATTTATTATACATCGCAGCATACTGCTTGTTCTTTTCTATCATCATTGTATAAACTTCTTGGTATAAATCATTGTTTTCTGCCGTTGTAGGAATACCATTATTATCTAAGTCAAAAACAATGCTTTTTAATGCTTTTTCGTCAGCCACCCCCATGCTAAAGAAAGGAGAATGAGATGATACAATAAATTGAATTTTCGGAAACAAGGTAAAAAGTTTGGGAAGAACTTCTTTTTGAAGCTTTATGTGAAGATGTTTATCCACCTCATCAATTAAAACAATACCTGGTAAATCATAAAAAAGACCATTCTTATCAGCCTGTTTTAAAAGTTCTCCAAACAAGCATAAAAGAGAAGCTTCTCCCGCCGACAAATAGAAAATGGATGGACACAGTTCTCTCTCTTTACCATTTATTTTTTCAACAATATCAATTCTGGTTATGCCTTGTTTTCTTTCTCCTATTCCAAGCCGAACATATTCACTTTTTCCTTTATTAAGAATCATACTAATTAAATTTTGAACTTGTTTATAAAGAGAATCGCTTTGACCATCATTTTTTAAAAATTTATCAAGAAATACATCCATAATCCAATTTGCAATGTTTGGTAAATCACTAATGACTTCAATAGGATTATTTAAATATCCTGTAAATGAATGATTAATATTGAATTTCAAGTTGATTTTATAAGGGTTGTTTAAATATCCTGGTTGTTCATAACGATAAGAAGGAAAATAGGTTAATAGGTTTTGATAAAAAAGAGAATCGATTTCAATGCTGTTATTATGAATCCTTTTTATGCATTTTCTTCTTTCAAGTTCAGTGTTAAATGAATAATATGGGATTTTCCCTTCGAGTTTAATTGTTGCATTATACTCTTCTTCTGAACAATTGTTTCTTATATCCAAATAATCAATTATTTTTTTATCAAAAAAACGAAAATAGACAAAAGATGGATTATCTTGATTGATATTCTGATTTGGAGATGATATGCGATAATACTTGGTCTCTTTTCCTTCAAAATCTTTTGGAAATGTTTTTCTTGCCATTTCATAAAAAGCATCAACAATATGAGATATTATTGTTGTTTTTCCCCTTCCGTTTATACCAGAAAGAATGGCAACATTCTCGTCTCCAAAATTTAACTCTAAATGTTCAAAAGGTGCTCTATTATGAAATATTGCTTTTTGTAATCTGATTCCCATATATGCTTCCTTGTTTTAGATATTATAGCACTTGTCTTGTCATTTTCAAATAATTTAAGAGTCTTCCCTTTGTAAAGACAAAAAATAATTATCTATTTAACTTCGCCGGAAGAATATGTGATTGATAGGGCTTTTTCTGGGCTTGATATCCAAGATTCTTGAATGTTGAACAAATCTATCTTTAAATATTCATTTATTTTTCTATTAATGGTTTTAATTTCAAGCAACATATTGTTTAGAGTGCTTTGATAGAATTCTGCAAGTTTTTTCCATCTTAGTTCTTTACATGTTTCAAGAGCGTTTAAATACATTTTATATCTTTTACCAAGTTTAATTAGTCTTTTATGATAGTGGGGGATTTCTCTAATTAGATATGGAAAATCTGATTTCTTTATATTCTCATATATACGATTTGAGTATACACTTATAAACTTAAAAGAGTCCATGATTGTATATTCTCCATCACCATCAATATCTTCTGGTGCTGAAAACCATTTAAAAGTCCCCAATAAGAAAAAGTTGGCTATCCATGTCGTTTTTTCCCCATTTGCAATCTGTTCCGATACCCTTGATGATATACTGGAATAGAAATTTGTACTTCCTATGAAAATAATATCTTGAGCCCCTATTGTTTTAAGATGGTTGAATATTCCGGAATAACATGGTCCAAGATAAATAATAGCTTTTTTAATATTTATACTTTCTTGAATCGCATTTAAAAGTACATGTGGCGTAATTATTTTATGGGAAGCCAGTCCAAATTCGTCTCCATGCCCAAAAATAAACAAAACAAGACTTGTACAAAAAACAGCATCGGAACGCAAATCTTGAATTTCATCGGTTGAATATATTTTATGTTTTGCCCCCGTAAACTGAGTTATAATTTCAGAAATCTTAACATAATCAATTCCGTCAATTATAATAAATATATTACTTTGTGGGATTCCGGCTGATTCCAGTTTGAATACTCCAAAAGCCAAATCCATTATATGCCAAGGCTCTGGATTCTGTCTTTTATTATATGTAGGTAGAAGAAAAACCCATGCGGTTGTTTTCTCTTTCATATTATTAAATTGCCTTAAAGTCGAACAGTGACTTTGGACGTGGCAAGTCGGCAAAATAAAGCATGTCTTCTGTGGGGAGGTTTATGTTGGGAACAATTTTGACTGCTCGACCTTTTTTATCTAAAAGATATGCTTTTTGATCTACAACAATCGCATAAGGATAATCTCCTGTTAATTCGTAGAGATAAAATGAACCTAAATTAATACTACTTTTAACTTCTTTGGATAACTTAGGAAGCAGCTTTGACTGTATTTCCTTAATTCCCATTTTTTTCTCCTGTAAATAAAAATATATAAAATATTTAAAATAATTCCTAAAAATTTTTATATTGAGGAGATAATTTTAAAGAAGCCACAGTGTTTGTCATTGGAAACAGTACTTCTCTTTTTTTTGCCAGCCCTTGATTAACCAATTCTTCAAAAATGCGGGTTGCATCTTCATATTCGTTAATTATTTTTTTATCTTTCCTTGTAAGGGAAACATCTTTTAATATTTTTTTTAAATCATTAATCATAACAATATCCCCCTTGCTTGCATTAAAGCATTATTTCCATATTTTTGCATAAAGTCTACCATTAAGTTGTCATATTCCGTTAAAGCCTTATAAAGCTCCGGATCATCCTCAATCTTATTAATTTTTAACTTTAATTGTTCTAATTCATTTCTATTAATTGGGCGGCTATGTGATTTCCACTTACCATTATCTCCAAGCGCTTTTGCAATAGCCTTTGCTCTTTTCTTCTTTTCTTGTATAGTTACTTTTTTCTTTGTTGAACTATGATTAACCCAATCCTTAAATTTATATTTGGGTAACCACTCGGCTAACAAATCTGTTGCAAGATTTTTAACCTGTTCATAATTTCTCCATTCTGCCAAATCAAAATCTTTCAAAATCATAAATTCAGGTTTTGTTATTTCGTCTTTTTTAGCTTTTCTTATAAGTTCATTTATTTTGTCCAAATATCCTAAGGCAGAAACTAATTTTCCATCTTTTGTATATACTTGAGGATCTATTGGCCCCAAGACACTATTATAATCCATAAAAATCCTATCGCCACTACAACAAATAATTGTACCAGCACTATAAGCATAATTAGGAATATAAAAATCAACTTCATCATAAAAATGCCTAAAGATTGTTACTATTCTTATTACTGGAGCTAAACTTCCTCCATTTGTAGTTAATATTACAGAAAGTTTTTTTTGTTTTGGGGAATTAATTTTTTCTATGACATCTTTAAATTTTGATTCTATTCCATCAACAAAAGACCCAGAAAAAACAAGAACATCTGTTTTCAACAAAGTTTCAAGTTTATTAAAAGCATTCGTTAGAACATTTTCATTGGAAAGATTAATTGGTGAATTTAACATGCCACTCCCCCATTTAAATATATAACAAAAAAAATTATAATGCAAGAAATACTTTTTCAAAAATCTGTTAAAAAGAATTTATCTTTTTCTTTGGTCAATTATTAAGATATTGTTTTTTACTTTCTTTCGATATAAAATATCTATTATGAAATTTGATTTTTTCAGCATGGGGAACATCCTTACAGATATTCTTATAAGCGTAGAAGACAGGGACTTGGCTGCCCTTGGTATACATAAGGGGACAATGAAAATTATAGACCACCAGGAAGGAGAAAAAATACTCCGGTATCTGGCTGGATATAAGACCAAGTATTACTGCGGTGGATCAGCTGCAAACACAATGATTACCCTCTCTGAATTAGGGCCAAAGGTGGTACTCTGTGGTCGGGCTGGAAACGACAATTTCGGACAAATCTATATAGACAGGCTTTCAGAACGGAAAAATCTGATATCGGCTATTGTAAGGGAGGATGGCGATACTGGTTCCAGCATTGTGCTGATTACTCCTGACTACGAGCGCTCTATGAATACCAATCTGGGAATTTGCAAGAATTTCTCGCCCGAAGATATTGACGAGAGTGTCCTGAAAGAAGCAGATATGCTTTATTTTACAGGCTACATGTGGGACACAGAGAATCAGAAGCAGGCTGTTATGAAGGCATTGGATATCTGCAAGGTAAATAATATAAAAGTGGCTTTTGATGTGGCTGACAAGCTGAGTATTCAGCGGTATAGAGATGATTATTTAACCATTATTCAACAGAACTGTGACTATGTGTTCGCAAATAAAAAAGAAGCAGCTACATTGTTTGATAATGATAGTCCCGAAGAGTGTTTGAAGTTGCTTTCCGAGCTTGGCTGTACTGCTATTGTAAAGCTTGGTTCCAAGGGAGCTTTAATCAAAGAGCAAGATGGCGAACCCATCGCTGTTCCCGTACAGGGCTTTACTACCTGTGTAGACACAACTGGAGCAGGAGACACCTTTGCAGCAGGCTTCCTCTATGGCATAAACCGCAAGAAATCGCTTGAAAAAGCTGGAAGCTATGCTTCAATTGCCGCATCAGCGATAATAGCTAAATTTGGTGGGCAATTTAATAAGCCGGAGATAGAGGAACTGAAAAAAAAGCTGGACTAACTTTTCACTTGTATTGTTATTGGAATTGGAGGATAATTAGCTTCTTTTAATAAATCATTTATTGTTTTTTGGTATAAGGTTTCTATAGAATTATATATATTACCACTAAGTTGTTTTGAATACCTTTCTTTTTCTTCCAGTTCAACAAGCACAACAAAGGAAACAACCATTTCTACGAGTGTATCCTTTCTTTTGCTATCTTTTATTGATAAAGACAATTCGATTACGCAGTCAAAATGTCTTTCAATTGGCTCTTCTGGCATATAATCCTCTCTGTGAAAATCAATATGCATATTGGGTCTAGATTTTATTTCTTTTATATTTATTATCTTTTTCTTCAGAAGAATATTTCTAATTTTCATATAAACAATCCTTATTTATAATTCGTTTATAGAGTATTGGGGGTCAACGATATTCTCGGAAGTTATATTTAACAAGGTATAATCTTTTAACCTAGAAATATGTTTTTTTCTTTCAGCAAATCCAAGAATATTATAATAATTATTTGAATAAGTAAAAATAATGTTATTATTCAATTCTGCCCGTTTTAAAAACGCTATATCTGCTATTTTATACGAAGCATTCAAATCATAATCGCTTGCAGCTACATATGAAAGCCAAGGGAAAATACCAACTAAATTAATCAAATTAACGGCTGCAGCAGAAGGAATTTTTGCTCCTGTTTTCCATTTCGATAATGTTCTTGGTGGCAATTTAAAGTTTCTTTCCATTTCAACAAAAGAAAAATCTTTTTCAAGAGAAGACAATACTTTTGAAACATTCTTCTGGCGAATTAACGACAATTCTTTTTTCAGTTTTTTTTCATTCTCTTTTTCAAAACTTAAATCGAAAGAAGCCCCACAGGAAGGACATTCAAAATATTTAATCTTAACAGATCCTTTTTCTTGGGCATATTCAATTTTTATTTTCTTTTCTTTTTCTATTAATCTTTTCTTTGTTCCACAAATTGGGCAATCCATTTTTTTCATTGTTCTTTCCTAACATTTTTTGGACAATAATATCACCAAT
>JAEEGF012330602.1_pt1 | contig 54281 bp, 39 predicted proteins | sample 9134171 | NCBI WGS metagenome assembly JAEEGF01 (sample SAMN16246542, study PRJNA631951) | gut metagenome | biome: gut microbiome; feature: rumen; material: AP-attached | host: Bos | place: Iran: Karaj | collected 2018-10 | reverse complement strand
GTCATGGACTGGCTCGGAATCAGATAAGGTGTAAATACGTATAAATACTTCTCCGCCTGATTGATCAGCTCGAGGTAAGCATTTTCCGAAAGCGGCACATTATCAAACGGCTCGTCGCCAAAGGGCTGAACGTAACCATCGTTTGTGAAATCGGTCTCATGGAAGAAATGTGGCAGATAGCTGTTGATCTTCTTCATTTCCTCCGGAGTCTCGATCTTGCGGCTGCTTCGGCCGATCTTCATGGACTCCCACATCTCGAGGTACATCAGCGTGAAGTTCTGCACCGCCTCACCCTCGATCTTAAGGCCCGCATCCTTCCACTTGCCGAAAGGACTGTTGACATTTATGTAGCGGTCGGCCAGATTGATGCCGCCCGTAAAAGCTATATAACCGTCGATTATCGACATCTTCCTATGATCACGATTGTTCGTGAGCATAGTGAAGAGCGGCTTAACGCGGTTGAATTTCTTGCAGTGGATATTCTTATGGAGCTTGTTCAGGAACTTGTCATACCTCTTCGGCAGCCAGCTTATGCAGCCGAGATCGTCGTAAAGTATCCTGACCTCGACGCCCTCCTCAGCCTTCTGCTTGATGACCTCAAGCATACTGTTCCAGACGCCGGTCCTCTCTATCATGAAATACTCCATGAATATGTAATGCTTTGCATTTTTCATAGCCTCGATAAGCCCCTCGTACTGCTCCTCGCCGCTTGAAAGATAGGTTACCTTGGTATTTTTATAAACCGGGTAGCCCATTGACTTCATCATGTAGGTGCAGGTCGAATGGATCCTGCTGTCAAGCTTGTATATTTCGTCTAGGAGGTTCATATCCTGGTTGTGGAATGAGCTGTATTTTATCTTGGCATCCTCAACGCGCTTAGCGTATTTGCGGCCCTGCCTCTGATCGCCGCAGATCATATAAAACGGCACACCAAAGAACGGGAAGAGCAGGATGACAATGATCCATTCCGTCTGGTACTCTCTCTTGGTCCTCGGTGAATTGATGATATAAATAGTATATAACAGGGCAAGGGCTGAGACCGCCGTTCTGACGTACTCATAGCCTACGAAGAAATACGAATATATGAGAAGAAACCATATGACCTGAAGTATGATAAGCATAGCCGTGATGAATGCGCGGCTGAATATTACCTTATAGATCTTTCCCAGAAATCTCATGGTACGCCCCTTGTTTACCTTCACTTTTTCCGTAGCTGCAAGCAGTACACTGTATGCAGATGTCTGATGTTGCAGCCACTCAGACATAATATATAATACCAATTAGGGCGGCAAAAAACAAGTTTATGAATTGTCCGAATAATGAATTTTCAATGAATTTTCACAAAGTTCGGGGTTTTATCTATTGTATTTTCCACGCTTTCATGGTAAATTAACAATTGTCAATAATTTTAGGGGTATGGCTATAGTACTTTTATTATTTTTTATTCATACAGGAGGTAGAAAGTATGCCAAACGATTATAATGATTATAATAATGGCGGCTACAACAATTACAGCGGAAACGGCAATGACGGAAACAGCGGTAATTCAAGCCAGTATTATTTCGATCAGAACAACAACTACAACAATTATTACCAGAACAGCTACAACGCACAGTACGCTGCACAGAACAGCTGGGATCCGATGAGAGGAAACGCAAATCCATATGCAGCAGCTCAGCAGCAGACAATGCGCTACTCAATGAAGGATGTAATGGCAAGAACATTCCTGTTCATGACCATCGCACTTCTTCTTACAGCTATCACATCTCTTGCAGTTTATACAACCAATCCATATTTCCTGATTCAGAACGGTATGACAACCTTCTGGGTACTTGCGATCGTTGAGATCGGTATCGTAATCGGTGCAACATTCGCTATGAAGGCAAACAATGCGATGCTTTCAGGCGTGCTCTTCGTAGCTTATTCGATAATCAACGGACTTACACTTTCGGTAATCTTCCTTGTTTACACAGAGGGTTCTATCGCAAAGGTATTCTTCCTTACAGCAGGTCTGTTCGGAGTTATGGCAATCGTTGGTTTCACAACTGACAGAGACCTTACAAGCTTTGGTACACTCCTTATGATCGGTCTCTTCGGAATCATTATCGCTTCTATCATCAATATCTTCCTTAAGTCTTCAGGACTTGATTACATCCTTTGCATCTTAGGTATCGCAATCTTCCTCGGACTTACAGCTTACGATACACAGAAGATCAAGAAGCTCGCTATGAACAATCCTGGTTACAGCTTATCAGTTATCGCTATGTACGGCGCACTTGAGCTTTACCTCGATTTCATCAACCTCTTCCTGAGACTGCTCCAGCTTCTCGGAAAGAAGAACTAATAACTTTAGATGCAAAAAGCAACCGTTTCAGCGGTTGCTTTTTTGATGCTTAAAACCCGTAAAATCACTTATACATAGTTGACAATAGCATATCATGTGTTCCGCCGACAACTCGTATTTTTCCATAAGATCATGGAAGTGTCCCGGAATATCCCTCTTTCCGTCCGTGACAAGCGTGAACGGCGTCTGAATCAGATTGTCCGACACAACGCTCTTCTGCCCGGATGCGCTGGTGACAGCACTACCGAAAGGCATAACAATATCATACCTCTTCGGACTTATCAGCCCCGGCTGCCGTGGACAGAATTGGTGCAGCAAGACAACAAAACATACTATTTTAAGAGTTTGTTTTACCTTTAAACTTCTTCTGTTTTGTCATTCTTTTATGTAATTATTTATTTATCATTTCAGTTTCCGGACAGCCTCATCGTAGGTCATCGAAACATTGCCGGACGGATCAAAACTGTCACCCTTGGTCATGTATTCCGAATACTCATCGTCGCTAAGCACGATATCTTTGGCCGCAAAGAGCAGCTTCTTCTCAACCTTTCCATAGTCCTTCTTGGAAATATCGCTGTCCTTGTATTTGTAATTCGTAGTTACCTTGTCTTTTTTCTTTCCTTTTTCGCCGGGTTGTTCTGATTTATCTGAACCTTCTTTTTCCCCGGACTCTCCTGAGCCATCTTTATCATCCGAGCCTTCCGAATCATCCAAAACTCCGGACTCCTCTGATCCATCAGTATCATCCGCTTTCTCCACAATCGTCTCGCAAGAGATAACCGGCTTTGCTACCAATTTATCATCTTCAAGAGAAAGCTTTTTATATGAAGCCTTTCCTAAAGGATCAGTACTTCCACAGAACAGATACAACTCCCTGGTAAACTTAGTACTGAATAACAGGTAACCCGGAGCGCCATCGGTCTTGTCCGAACCGGTTCTCTCCACAGCAGAATCGACATCGCAGCTATATATCTCAACCGCACCGCCATCTTTATATGTAAATATATGTAGTACAGCCGACGATTCTTCTGTACCACTCAATCCTGCAGAACCCTGCATATCCGAATTCTCGGATACTCCTTCTGCATCCGTCTGACCATGCGTATCTATTGAGCTATGTGTATCAGCCGTAACAAATATCAGTTCCGGTACACCGTCGCCGCATATGTCCTGCAGAGCTACCGGCTTCGAGGTATTCCCGTCCGACGCAGTCGACTGTGAAGCCGAGGCGTCCTTAAACTGCCTGCTGTAGGCCTCGATTTCCTCCTTGTTCTGCTCCAGAACCGCGAGATAAGCAGCTTTGTATTTTGGATCAAGGCCGTCGCCAAGCCTGCCCTTTGCCGCCTCAAGCTCATCTATCTTCTTCTGCACACACACCGCATAAGCAAGCGCGCCACTGAGATTCGGGTGCATCGAATAACTGCTGAACACATCATTTGACTGCAGGTCTTCATCCTTCGCGCCAATCGTAATGCTTTGTATATACTCGTCGTCCGAATAAGCCTGGTGCTGCGGATCGATTATATTTCCCTCTGCATCGATCGTTCCGAAGGGTTCCACCACCGAAACATATTCGATATTTATACCCTCTGCGCGACACTCCTTGACGATGCTCTCTATTTCCTTATTAAAGATGAGTACGGCATCGTCGACGATCCACGCCTCATCCTTTGCCACAAATGTACCCTTGCCGTATCTATCATAAAGCTCCGGATAGCCCACGACAATCAACGTCGCCTGCGACCCTGCCGCCTCAGCAACCTCCCTATAGGTCCTCTTCAGGTCCTCTCTGACCACGCCACCTTCTCCGACGAGCTTTTTCGCGTTATCGACCATTTCCTCCAGATTACCCGTGTCGAAATACCAGCTTCCGACCATAACCTGAGCAACCACAGCACCGAAGCCCACATCATTTCCGCCGATAGAAATAATGACGTAGTCCGCCTTCTTCCCTTCGGCCGCCAGCTCGTCAAATACCTTGATCTGCGGCTCCAGGTTTACCGTGTTCTTCTCGCCATTGCGATTCGCCTCCTTGAGCTGCTTGCAGTCCTTCTCCTCGTCGAGTATGTGGTCAATGTATTTGTCGTAGTTTTTATTGCCCTTCTCGTCCACATCATAGCCGATAATATTATGCGTGACCGCTCCGGATACTGCTTTAAAATACCAGTGCGTTCCGCGGTTCTCGGCCATATTTCCTTCCACGCCGGGAAGAGTCAGCATACCTGACCATGCGTACTGGGACCTGTGAGCAAGCCAGTCCTCGTTTTGGACCTTCTCGCTGTCCGGACTCGTCTCGTCCGCGCTAAACATTCCGGAAAACTTACCAAAATAATCGTCCGTCTCCGCAAGATCCTTCGACAGCTGACCATAAAAAGGTTCGATCCCTTCGCCGGCCGCATAAGAATCACCAAGAGTCACGATGATACGATCGCTCGGTTCCTCTGTGGTCGTCAGCTCCTCGCTGCTTACTTCATTTGTATTTGTCTCATCCTTACTGCTTTTCTTTCCGCCCTTGGAACAAGCCGTCACAAGCCCCAGCGTCAGCAGAAAGACCAACAGGCATATCATTCTCTTTTTTTGCATACCCAGCATTATCCTCTAACGATTCTCTACGATTTCGTTTTTCTTTTACGATTCTCTACGATTTCGTTTTTCCTTTACGATTCTCTACGATTTCGTTTTTCCTTTACGATTCTTTACACTCTCGATTTTCTTCTACAATTCCTCGTAGCTATACTCCGCCTAACAACTCTCCACAGCTATATTTTATCAATAATCAACAAATATTCAAATTAAAAACCCATTAAATTGCTCTCTTGAAGATTTGGCTTTCTCTGTTATAATAGTTGTGTCAGTTATGACGGGCTGTGCCCTATCAACAGGCCGCGGCGCGTTATGACGAGTTACTGATCAACGTAAACAATTTCATTAAAGGAGATACATCAATATGACCATCAAAGAATTATCCGCAGAGATCGGAAGCACAAGCTATCCGGGCAGAGGCATCGTCATCGGCAGAACACCTGACGGCAAGAAAGCTGCTATCGCTTATTTCATCATGGGACGTTCGCAGAACAGCCGTAACAGAGTATTTGTTACTGAGGGCGAGGGCATCAGAACTGAGGCATTTGACCCTTCAAAGCTTGAGGATCCAAGCCTTATCATCTACGCACCTGTAAGAGTTCTCGGCACCGACACCATCGTTACAAACGGCGACCAGACAGATACAATATATGAAAATATGGAGCAGGGCGACACCTTCGAGGAGTCACTCAGAGGCCGCGAGTTTGAGCCGGACGCTCCGAACTTTACACCTCGTATCTCCGGCATCGTTCACACCGAGGCAGGCTATACCTACGAGATGTCAATCCTCAAGTCAGACAACGGCGATCCTGACCAGTGCCTGCGCTTTACCTTCTCATATGACAATCCGAAGGCAGCTGAGGGACATTTCATCCACACATATATGGGCGACGGCAATCCACTTCCAAGCTACGAAGGCGAGCCAACCAGAGTTACGATCCCTACAAATGACCTTGACGAGTTCACAAATATCGTTTGGAACAGCTTGAACGAGGAGAACAAGGTTTCCCTCTTCACAAGATTCATCGATGTTGAGACAGGAAAATATGAGACAAAGATCGTTAACAAGAACCAGTAATTAAACGGAATCAACCTGATCATAAATAATGGAAGCATCAATAACGACTATGACATAATAATTTTTCAACATAACATGTCTTCCATAACGCATCATGATCCATCATGAATAGAAAACGAAAGGAAATCCACATGAGAGAATTAGAATTAAAATACGGCTGCAACCCAAATCAGAAGCCATCAAGAGTATTTATGAAGGACGGCGAGCTTCCGTTCACAGTACTTTCCGGCAGACCGGGCTACATCAACCTTCTTGATGCATTCAACGGCTACCAGCTCGTTAAGGAACTGAAGAAGGCAACAGGACTCCCTGCAGCTACATCATTCAAGCACGTTTCACCGGCAGGCGCAGCAGTCGGCCTTCCACTTACAGATATCGAGAAGAAGATCTACTGGGTTGAGGATATGGGCGAGCTCACACCACTTGCAAGCGCATACGCAAGAGCAAGAGGCGCTGACAGAATGTCTTCCTTCGGCGACTTCATCTCACTTTCAGATACCTGCGACGCTGCAACAGCACGCCTTGTTAAGAGAGAGGTTTCTGACGGTATCGTTGCTCCGGGCTACGATGACGACGCGCTTGAGATCCTGAAGTCTAAGAAGAACGGCAATTATTGCGTTATCCAGATCGATCCTAACTACGTTCCTGCACCTATCGAGACCAAGGACGTTTACGGTGTAACCTTCGAGCAGGGCAGAAATGAGCTTGTTATCAACGACGAGCTTTTCGCAAATGTCGTTACAGACGCAAAGGACATTCCTGAGTCAGCACGCATCGACCTCGCTATCGCAATGATCACTCTCAAATACACACAGTCAAACTCAGTTTGCTACGTTAAGGGCGGCCAGGCAATCGGCATCGGCGCCGGCCAGCAGTCACGTATTCACTGCACACGTCTCGCAGGCGACAAGGCTGACAAGTGGTTCCTTCGCCAGTCACCAAAGGTGCTCTCACTTCCTTTCAAGGACAGCATCAAGCGTGCCGACAGAGATAACACTATCGACGTTTACATCAGCGACGACTATGAGGACGTTCTTGCAGACGGCATCTGGGAGCAGTTCTTCACAGTTAAGCCTTCTGTATTTACAAGAGAGGAAAGAAAGGAATGGCTTAAGAACATGGACGGCGTTGCCCTCGGTTCTGACGCATTCTTCCCATTCGGCGATAACATCGAGCGTGCTAAGAGAAGCGGCGTAAAATACATCGCTCAGCCGGGCGGTTCGATCCGTGATGACAACGTTATCGAGACTTGCAACAAATACGGTATCGCGATGGCCTTCACAGGAATCCGCCTGTTCCATCACTAATTTATCAAGATTTTTTACAACAAAAAAAGAGGTATGAGCCAAATACGGTTCATACCTCTTTTAATTATGTCTGATAACTATCTGTTATCTTCTTTTTTCTTGTAGATTGCAAGTCCCGCGAGGCTGCCGAGGGCGATAAGCATGATAACTGTCACAAGTACAGGATCAAATGAATCACCTGTCTGAGCTGTAGAATCAACATTTGTCTTCGTCTCATCTGTTGCAGGAGTTACTTCGCTGTCCTTGGCAGGCTCATTTATCATAAGTGTAGTTGAAACGCTGCCATTCTTGAACTTAAATGTAAGTGTATGCTTTCCTGAACCAAGCTTTGCAAGCTCATCTGCGCTGATAGTTATGATTGTACTTCCCTTCTTCGCTGTATTTGGAATAGAATTTCCATCCGCATCAGTTCCAATGTACTGCTCGAAGCTGTCCTCTGGTTCACCATCAGACTTTATTGTATATGTTGCACCCTCACCAAGAATGATTGAAGACGGTCCGCTTACAGTAAACTTCTTGCCTACCTTCTTGCCGTCATTGGTGTTGTTCTTGTTAGAATCGTTTTCCTCTTCTTCCTCGTCATCATCTATTAACTGGTCTTTATTGACTACTTCCTCGTCGTCGTCATCGTCATCATCAACGACATCTTCTTCATCTTTTAAAGGCTCAGCAACATGATATCTGTATGTTTCAGGATCAGCTTCTGCCTTTGCCCATTCCTTCTTATTTGTGTCTGAGATTTCCTCATCCTGATAATCAAGAATCTCCAGATCATCGCCAAGAGCAACGTGCTTCTCAAACGATTTTTCGTCTGCTTCAGCATATGCACCGAGAGTATTACCAAAATATCCACCCAGTAGATTAAGTGTATATGCAAACTCCGCTTCGGCTTCATCTTCCTTACCAAACTCTACTACCTCTACCTTAGTATCGCCGAAAACACTTACTACTCCGTCAATAGTAATCATCAGATTCTTAATTGTACAGTCAGTTACATTTGTTTCGCCACCACCTGAACAAAGATTTGAAACCTTTACATCGGTCAGCTTCAATGTTCCCTGAACATTCTCTATACTATCATATTCACCTGCTAAAATTGAAACCTTATCTTTAGTATTAATTACTATACTCTTATTGATAGTTCCGCTAACCACTAATGATCCAGACTCACTGCTGGTTATATCAACTATATCACACCCAAATACAAGCTTTCCGTTAACAGTCAAACCATGGTTGTTTAAATCAATATTTATTCCCGTCTCGTTTTCAACACTATAGGATTCTTCTTTTTCGATTGTAATATCAGCCAAAAGTGTAATCTCAATTGTAGAAGCAATCTTCTCGCCCTCTTCGAGACTATCTTTTATCATATCAAGATCTTTAGCCATATCAGCTATTGACTTGTAATACTTAGTTTTACCCGAAAAACTACCATTCTTTTCTACGTTGTACCAAACTTCAACAATAGCACCCCTAGTTGGATCCACTACTCTGTATGGATACTTCTCTGGATTAGCAACCTTAGCCCACTCTTCCTGCTCAGTCTTAGTGCATTCTTTATAACTCTCTATAACGCAGTACTCGCCAAGTGTAACATGATCCTTAGTTATTTCATCTTCGAGAAGGCTACTTGGATCAGTTGCATAATATCCACCTTTTAGTAACAGCTCGTATTTTAAACTGCCATCCGGATTAGGTGCCGCGGTTATTCCGCCTATCAATGCATCCCCGGAAATTGTCACAGACGCATCATTATCGATGGTTACATTTCCTATGGTTCCACCATTTATGTTGTATGTACCGGCATCTGCACTGATTCCTCCAACTTTTCCGGCATTTATAATAATCACATCATCTTTATAGAATGACTGGATATCTGCACCAGATATATCACCATTGATTTCTAGAGTTCCACCCAAATTATAATCCGCATATATATCTACTTTATTACTTGGTTCATCACCTGATTCCTTATAAACACTCTCATCTAAATCTAAAAAGGTTAAACCGCTCAATTTCCCATTAATGGCAACCTTATTTTTGTTTAAATGAATAATGATGCCATTAGGTATATAATGTGAACCCGTTGACTCAACATCTGCATTAATGATCAGATTAAACTCAGATGTCGGCTTTTTATCTTTATTATCATAATCATTAGAATCGATTTCACATAACTTAACCATTGCCGCAAAGGCATCATCTAATGAGTCGTACTCAAATGAATAAGGTACATTATCATAGCCCTTATACTCAACAATTACCGGCTTCTCTCCATCTGCCCACACCATGTTCTTCATGCCCGGAATGTAGCCGAATACAAATGCAAAGCACAGCACCAGGGCCAGGAATCCCTTTTTTCTCCTTTTCATCATATTATTTGTACCTCCTTATTAAAACCTAAAAAACTAATCCACTCTCTTCTTGCCCCAGAAGAACAATGCAACGGTGCCTGGGCCTGTGTGGCATCCGATGGTCGCACCGATTGGGAACAGAACGACCTTGCCACGCATTTTCGGGAACTCGGTCTCGATAAGATTCTTCACGGCCTGCGCATCCTCGAGGCAATCGGAATGCGATATGAAGCAGGTATCGTTGTAGTCGGTGCCGTTGTTGGCATCTTCCTTCATCTTATCAACGATCCTTCTGATAACCTTCTTCTTCGTCCTGATCTTCTCCCTCGCGATGAGGCGACCGAGATAATCAACATTCAGAAGCGGGCAGATACTGAGCACATTTCCGATGACGCCAGCTGTCTTGCTGACTCTTCCGCCCTTGATGTAGAACGTCAGGTCCGTCGAAAAGAACCAATGAACAGCCTCAAGCTTATGCTCCTCAGTCCAGGTGTAAAGCATCTCGATGCTCATGCCCTTGTCCCTGAGATCAGCCATCCTGTCGAGCAGAAGTCCGAAGCCTGACGAAGCCGCCATCGAATCGACCACGTAGATCTTTCTGTCCGGGAACTCCTCCTTCAGATCATTTGCTGCGAGCACAGCCGAATTGTAAGTGCCGGTAATACCGGTAGACAGCGTCACATGGATAAGATCCTTGCCGCTGCTCAGTATTTTTCTGAAATGGTCGGCGTATTCGCCAACACCCACCTGCGAGGTCTTCGAATCCTCGCCGTTCAGCATCCTCTGATAAAGCTCATGCGGCGGCACAGACACGCCAAAATCGTCCATATACTGCTTTCCGCCAAGCTCATAATGAAACTCAATATATGCTATCTCCCTCTTCTCCATCCACTCCTTGGACAGATCCGCCGAAGAACAGCCACTGATTACATATTCTGCCAATTTAACACCTCTCTCCCCTGTCACAAATAAACCTTTGCACTATTATTTAAAATACATCCTCGATCTGTATAATACCGATAAACATACACAGTAAATATACCACATTTATAGCCGGCGCACAACCTTAATCCTCCCCGATCATATGGTTATTTTTGAGTTCGAAAAATCCCGTATTTTCAAGATGTTTTCAAGGAATTTTCATAATTCTACTGTTGACAATGAGAGTGGTTTTTATTTATAATTAACCCACTACGTAGGAAACAGTATCTCATATACTGATCCCCCTTTTAAAAACCCTCCTACGCAGTCAACCCTGTCGCTTTCGTGACAGGGTTGTTTCGTTATATGCACAATCCGATTTTTCTGTTATAATCACAACTGTGAGATGATTATTGATCATAACAGCCAAACAAAACGCAGTTTGATATTACAAAGCAGATATAAGAAGGAGCTAACTATGATATTAATAAAGAATGGACATATAGTTGATCCGGTTACAGAAACCGACGCAGTTAAGGACGTCCTCGTCGCCGGCAAAAAGATCCTCAGCATCGAGGACACAATCACGCCGGAGGACACCAAGAAATACATCGGCGAGGCTATCACCGACACCGATCTTACAGTTATTGACGCCGAGGGGCTCACGATCGCGCCCGGCCTTGTCGACGCACACGTGCATTTTCGTGATCCCGGCTTCACCTACAAGGAAGACATCATCACCGGTGCTGCCGCTGCCGCAAGAGGCGGCGTGACCACCGTCATCTGCATGGCAAATACCAAACCGCCGGTCGATAACGTTGAGACCCTTCATTACATCCAGAAGAAGGGCGAGGAAACGGGCATAAATGTGCTCCAGACTGCTACCGTCACAAAGGGCATGCAGGGCAAGGAGCTTGTCAACATGGAGCTTCTCGCATCCGAGGGCGCTGCCGGCTTTACCGACGACGGTCTCCCGATCATGGACGAAGCCGTGCTCACAGATGCGCTGAAGAAAGCCGCCGAGCTCGATCTTCCGGTCTCTCTCCACGAAGAGGATCCAAAATACGTTTATCAGGCAGGCGTAAACAAGGGCGCTGTTTCCGAGCAGCTTAACTACGGCGGAGCCGACAGACTTGCCGAAGAAACCATGACCGCCCGCGACGCAGAGCTTGCCCTAAAAACAGGCGCATCCCTCTGCATCCAGCACATCAGCTCAAAGAATTCGGTTGATATTGTTCGCAAATATAAGGCAAAGGGTGCTGACATCCACGCCGAAGCGACACCTCACCACTTCACGCTTACTGAAGAAGCCGTGCTGAAATACGGCACAAATGCACGTATGAATCCGCCTCTCCGTACCGAAGAGGACAGGCTTGCGATCATTGAAGGCCTGAAGGACGGCACCATAGATATGATAGTTACCGACCACGCTCCTCACAGCGCTGAGGAGAAGGCAAGGCCTCTCGCACAGGCACCAAGCGGCATCACAGGTCTCGAGACCTCCTTCGCCCTTGGCATCAAGTCGCTTGTTCAGCCGGGCCACATCAGCCTGATGAAGCTTATCTCGCTTATGAGTGACGCTCCTGCACGCTTCTACCGTATGATCCCTGAGGGCATCGCAGAGGGCGCAGTAGCAGATCTTGTTATCTTCGGAGAGAATGAGCTGTGGACCGTCCGCGAGGAGGAGTTCGCATCGAAGGCCACCAACAGTCCGTTTATCGGCTGGGAGCTCCCGGGAAAGATTCACTATACGATATGCGGCGGCCGAATCGTATACCGGGCATAACCAATTATTTAGTATGAATATATTTCTAGTAACAAATCATCGTTTTGAGATATGGTATATACAGCAGGAAATCAAGTATGAGTAACGTAAAATACTACGCAGTGAAGAACGGAAAGGTTCCGGGAATATATATGAGCTGGGATGAATGCCGCGAGAATGTAAGCGGCTATTCCGGCGCAGAATACAAAAGTTTCAAGACCGAGGCAGAAGCCAGAGAATATCTTGGAATTGTCGAAACAAACAATCAACTAAATCTGTTCGATGTATACCACAATGTCGAACCGATGCAATCTATTGACAGATTGGTCACATCAGATACAAAAGAAACCGTCACATCCAATTCAAAATCTAAAACTGAATCAGGCACGCGAAGATTGCATGAATCAGGCAATATCGTAGGTCCGTACGCTTTCGTTGATGGCTCCTTCAACATCGCAACAGGAGTCTATGGTTATGGTGGATTTCTGGTTGTGAATGGCGAGAAGATCATCCTCACCGGAAGCGATAACGATGAAGAGATGGCTTCTATGCGTAACGTTGCCGGAGAAATATGTGGCAGCGTAGCCGCAGTTGAGAAAGCTATTGAGCTCGCCCTTCCGGAGCTCTCAATCTACTATGATTACGAAGGGATCGAAAAGTGGGCGACCGGAGCATGGAAGCGCAACAAAGCCGGCACCATCGAGTACCACGACTTCATGCAGCACGCCAAGCGCCGTATCAAGCTTACCTTCGTCAAAGTCAAGGGCCACTCCGGCGTAGAAGGCAACGAAGAAGCCGACCGTTTAGCAAAACAAGCTGTAGGTATCCTGTAACAGTGCAACCATCTCTTCCCGTGGAACAGGCTTCGAGTAGTAGTAGCCCTGGATGTGATCGATGCCCATCTCTATAAGGGCGCTAACCATCTCTTTACTCTCGGCGCCTTCCGCAAGCACCTTAAAGCCGATATCCTTGAAGGTTTCGATCGTATTTTTAAGGATGCGGCTCATCTTCTCATCTCTGAAGCCAGCCCAGACGAATTCCTTGTCTATCTTGATGATCTTAAACGGCAGAAGCGCGATATAATTGATATTTGAATAGCCTGAACCGTAATCATCAAGCGAGAAATCGATGCCCGCCTCGATAAGCTTCTCCATATTTTCAATAAGCGTATTTTCGGAATACGCAGCCACACTCTCGGTGATCTCGAGGTTGATCATATCGGCCGGAACGCCGTATTCCTCGATGACTCCGACGATCTCGTCGCGCAGATTATCCCTCATACACTGAACAACTGACAGGTTGACCTCGACGAACTCGATGCCAAGCTCACGAAGCTTCTCCTCCTTGATGGTCTTGCAGACCTCACGGAGCACGAGAACGCCTATCTGGTTGATCATACCGTTCTGCTCGGCGATCTTGATGAACTCATCCGGCGAGATATATCCGTAGCCCGGAACATTCAGTCGCGCCAGCGCCTCCATCGAACGGAAGCTCTTCGTATTTGCGTCGTAAATAACCTGGTAATGCACCTCAAAGAAGTTGGTGTCGATAGCCGCAAGCATCGCCTGCTCGATCGTCGCGTGCCTCTTCATATCGTTGAAGAACTGCTCAGAAAGCTCCATCCTCTGGCCTTTGCCCCTGCTCTTCACCTCGCTGACCGCGTAGTCGATCGCCTTCGTCAGCTCGAGGGACGTCTTAAGCTCGTATTTTGCAGGAATATGGCAGACACAGGCTGAAAGCTCAACCTCCAGACCGTTCAGTTCAACCTTATTTCCGATGATGTGCCGGAGATTTTCGGTCTCGTCGGTATTCAGCTGGCTCTTATGATGCAGGATCAGCGCAAATATATCGCTGTTGTACCTGAAGATCTTGCCCTTCGGATAGCCCTGCTTCAGCGAGTTCACCAGACGGCGCATCAGCTCGTCGCCGCCCTCCATGCCAAATACCTCGTTGATTATCTTGAAATTATCGAGCGCCATCACGTATATCTGCGACTGCCTATGCATTCTCACAAGCTCATAATGATGCCTGAAGAAGGCTCTTCTGTTCATCGCATCAGTAACCGAATCGGCATAGGTTGCCGGATTCTCAACCGTCAGATAGAGGATGAAAATACCTATCGCAACACCAACGCCGGTCAGATTGTATTCAGGGTGATAATATTGGAGCAATGTCGTAGCCGCGATCACGACAGCCATCACATAGATACGTATATGATTCTTGAGCGGCACCTTCTTGTAGCTTGTCAGCACGTACGCGAGGCTGACGATTATGTAGAACGCCGCAAATATATAATAGAGATCATGCAGAACCGCATGATGATAACCGGTCTTGTCAAAATAGAAGGTCAGCGGCCCGAACAGATTCATTATCGTGATGATTTCGAGCGACAGCATCGGGATGGACACAACGAAATAGAAGTTTCTCTTCTTCTTTGAATAATCGGTGTCCGCGAGAATGACGATATAATTCATCAGGATGTACGGCAGAAATGCCTGCAAGATAAGAAAGCCCGTACACGCAGCTATATTTGCGGTCTTGTTCTCCGGCGTATAGCCGTTGATCAGAACGCTGCTGGCCACATCCAGGGCAATATCAAATATAGTCACGATCATCAGAGCATTGTAAGTCCTCGTCTGCGCGTTGCTGAGGCGCTTGACCATGACAAAATTCAAATATAATACGATCATAAATATGAGCGCACATACTTCAAAATCAACGTTGTACTGCATCTAAACCGTCCTTATCCTGTTGCGATCTGTTAATGTTCAATGTTCTCCGATCGATTCGGTTGTTCCGATCAAGTGATGCCGTTTTCGATGTTTCCGAGCTGCTATTGATTGCTCATTTTGGATTCTGTATGTTTAGAGCTGATCATTCTCAATTGCATCGTAGAGAGCTCTGTAAATTATAAAATCCTCAGGTGTTGTGATCTTGATGTTGTAATACGGTCCGATGACTGTGTGAAGCGGGTAGCCATACTCCTTCATAAGCGTGCAGGAATCGATCATGTTGGTCTTACCCTCGCTGATAGCTCTCTCCTCTACCTCGAGGATATCATCAAGGAAGAAGCTCTGCGGTGCCTTCGCGAAACGACTACGGCTCCTGTCCGGAACGTTGGTAACATGATTCTCTACCTGAGCTGTTTTTTCATTCTTCACACTGACTGATTCCGTGGATGTTTCTCCTATCCGTGTACCGTCAGTCTCTCCGGCTATTTCTTCAACTGCCTCATCCCCGACAAGGATTACAGTCTCAGTTGCAGGGGTGCAGGTGATTGCAGAACCGTATTTCTTTACAGCGGAAATATTATCGCTGATGATCTTCTCATCTATGAGCGGGCGCACTCCGTCGTGGATGAGAACTATATTTCTCTCTACAGCAAATCCCGTAGTATACAAAAGCTCATTTGTCGAAACACTCTTACTCTCTTCTTCGCCGCAGGAAACTGTCAGTCCATAGGTTGCCGCGGCAGCCTTGAGTCCGTTGTAGATGGACATCTGACCTGTATTTCCGCCCGGAACGATGGCTCCGACTTTCGTGAGGCCGTAGCGCTTCTTCATCTCTTCGACGTAAGAGATCCAGTCCGGAAGACAGGCTACAACTATGCCGTCGATCTCCGGATGCTTCTGGAACTTCTCTATCGTATGCACGATGATCGGCTTTCCGTGAACCATCAGAAACTGCTTCGGTTTATCTGCATTTGTCATTCGGGTGCCGGAGCCCCCGGCAAATATTACAGCGATGTTCATTCGATTCACACTCTCAGTCACTCAGTAGCCGCAACCATATCAACTACGTCGATGTTTCCATGTATCACTACAGTCTCATATTATCGAAATATCTTCGACTGTTTTATTCTAATCGTTTATTTACAGTGTCTCGTCTGCCTTCGTCAGTGCGGCAGCGATAACTGCGTCCATATCATAGTATTTGTACTCGCCCAGACGGCCGCCGAAAATAACCTTGTTCTCAGCGTCTGCGAGCTTCTTGTACTCAGCGTAAAGTGCGCTGTTCTTCTCGTCATTTACCGGATAGTAAGGCTCGTCGCCCAGCTTCCACTCCGAACTGAACTCACGGCTAATGACCGTCTTCGGAAGGTCGTTGCCGTCCTTGTCCTTGCCGAACTCGAACCACTTGTGCTCGATGATACGTGTCCAAGGAGTCTCGGAATCCGTGTAGTTTACAGCTGCATTTCCCTGGAAGGAAGGCTTGTCGAGAATCTCGTTCTCGAAACGAACAGAACGGTACTCGAGTGTGCCCTTGCTGTAATTGAAGTAAGCGTCGATAGGTCCGGTGTAAAGAATCTTATCTGCAAGGAGGTCGAGCTCCGGCTTATTTTCAAAATACTCAACGCCGGTGCGAACCTCTATATTTTCGTGATCAAGCATATTTTCAACCATCTTCGTATAGCCGCCGATCGGGATGCCCTGATACAGTGCGTTGAAGTAGTTGTTGTCGAAGGTCAGTCTGACCGGAAGGCGCTTGATGATAAATGCAGGAAGCTCCGTGCAAGGTCTGCCCCACTGCTTCTCGGTGTAGCCCTTGACCAGCTTCTCGTAGATGTCGCGTCCGATCAGGAGGATGGCCTGCTCCTCGAGGTTTCTCGGCTCAGTCACGCCCTCTGCCTCCATGGCAGCCTTGGCATCAGCCCTCTGCTCCTCAATCTTCTTCTCAGCCTCCTCAGGCGTTACAACGCCCCACATCTTGTTGAAAGTGTACATGTTGAAAGGAAGTGAGTACAGCTCGCCCTTGTAATTGGCAACCGGCGAGTTCGTGAAGCGGTTGAAATCAGCGTATTTCTGGACAAATTCCCAAACGCGTTTAATGTTCGTGTGGAAGATGTGAGCCCCATACTTGTGAACCTGGATGCCCTCAATCTCCTCCGTAAATACATTTCCTGCAACGTGAGTCCTCTTGTCGATCACAAGAACCTTCTTGCCCTTCTCGGCTGCGATACGCGCAAAGGTTGCTCCGTAGAGACCCGCTCCTACAATCAGATAATCAAACTGTGCCATCATTATTACCTCCTAATCCCTTGTTAACGATCCGCGCCATAATATGTCCCTTCATTTGTAACAAAATACGCCTTTAGGGACACATTCTGCTCACGGATCGATCCACATCATTTAATACCCTTATAATTATTATTAATAATTTGCCCGTATGATCAGATTTTCTTCTTACGGAGCTTACCTATAATAGTTCCAAATATGTTCTGCGCCATCTTCTCCTTAGTTGCGATGAGTATGGCACCGTAAACTGCGAAGAACATCACTCCGGAGATGCCCAGCTTGACGAAGCTGTGGAGCATCGAGTTGCCCAGCGGCAGGAGCTTCACCCAGAAGGATGCGCCCGACGCAAGGATCAGTGCGATCATGATCTTCCAGTAGCTTGTGTGCCTGAAGTCGTCGCTGACTTCCTTCTTAAGCGCGATGTACTGATAGATAAATACCACCAGCTCGGCCACCAGCGTTCCGATGGCAGCTCCCGTAGATTTCAGCTGCGGGATGAGTATCGCGTTCAGTATCAGGTCGACTATCGCGCCTGCGATCTCCGAATAAAGTACTATTTTCTCGCGTCCTGTTGGCACGAGTATTTCTATTCCCATGATATTTGTGAGACCGATCAGCAGTGTTGTCGGCATGATCACTATCATCGGTACTATCGCATCTGCGTAGTCCTTACCTGACAGGAAGTAGATTCCCTCCGATGCAAAAAGCATAAAATACACCATCAGCGGTGTCGCAAATATCCAGACAAAGTTCAGTGCCTTCGACGTGATCTTCCTGAAGTCGTCCATCATGTTGTGCTCAACATAGTAGGCTGCTCTCGGCAGGAGCACCGCCCCGAGCGAAGTCACGACGCTGACCAGGATCGTCTTGATCTTCACGGAAGCGTTATAATATCCAACCTCCGTGTCGTTCGTCATGAATCCAAGCATGACCGTGTCCAGATGCAGATATATCGTTGTTGCACAGCTCATGGCGAAGAACACCAGCAGAGCCTTAAGGTGCGGTTTAAAGTCGTAATGCTCCAGCCTTCTGAAGCTGACGTATTTTCTCGCGTTCAGGAAATTCAGAATTCCCGATGCAGACGATGCGAAGATCGTCAGTCCCGCGTAAATCTCGTAGTCGGCCTTCTTGTGGATAAGAAGGAACATACCGATCAGTGCGATGAACTTGAAGATCACCGAACGGATGGTGATGTATTTGTATTTTTCAAGGCCCTTGTAGAGCCACTCCATACCAATCGTTGTGAAGAAGATCAGCAGGCTCGAGATGAAGTAGAGCCACTTCTCATTTCGCAACTTTGGAATAAACAGTATACAGCCGAACAGCAGCACATATGAGATGACACTGGTCAGAACGTTCAGGTAAAATATTTCCTGAGTTGTCTTCGACAGCTTCTCCCTGTCGTCTCTGACCTTCGCGCACGCGCGGACACCATAGGTCGATGTTCCGAGTGCCGCAAACATTGCAAAATACGAAACGATACTTGCTGCAAACTGAACCTTTCCCGTGCCCACCGGCTTCAGTATTCTCGATACGTACGGAAAGGAAATAAGCGGGAAGATAAATCCCGACATCGTGAGTATCGCGTTCAGTATGAAATTGACTTTGAGTGACGCCTGTTTCTTATCTGACATTATCCAAATTGTGATCCTTTCACAGTTTTAACCCCGCCTGTGAATTATATTAATGCCCCTCTTGACTGTTAGTTCACTTCTCTATATATATCGTATTATTTTATCACAAAATATGCAGGAAAACAACATAAACAAAAGGCTGCGACCTTCGGAAAGCTCCAAAGATCGCAGCGTGAACATTCAAAATATTAAATTAACTCCGGGCTACTGAACCTTGCCGCCCTTAATGGTGTACTTTGTACCGTTATAGGTCACAGTTCCGTTGTAGTTAAAGTCAACCTTGCCACCCTTACAGTACCAGCGGCCGTACTCATTCTGTGCGATTCCGTTGAAGTTGAAATCAACCTTACCGCCACTGCACTTCCACCAGCCGTAGCTGTTCTTTGCAACTCCGTTGTAGTTGAAGTCTACCTTGCCGCCTTTACACTTCCACCAGCCGTTCTCGTTCTTCTCGACTGTGTTGCAATTGAAGTCAACCTTGCCGTTTACGATACGCCACCAGCCGTTCTCGTTCTTAGCGATACCGGTGTAATTAAAATCAACCTTACCGTTGGTGATCTTCCACCAGCCGTTCTTGTTCTTAGCAACTGTATTTGTGAACTTAACCTGGCTGCCCTTTACGTACCACCAAGCGTTTGTTCCGTCAACGGTTCCCTTGATAACATCATTCTTGTTGAAGGTGACCTTACCGTTCTCGATGTACCACCAGCCGTTCTTGTTTGCAGCGAAGCCGTTGTATCTTGGATCAACCTTGCCGTTGTCGCCTATGTAATACCAGCCTGTAACGCCGTTGTATGTTGTCTTAACAACTCTTTCAGGCTGAACCTTCATGTTTACTGAAGCCTGATAGCTGCCAAGCTTTACTGTGATCTTCGCGATGCCGGCCTTCTTGCCTGTAACCTTACCGTTATTATCAACGGTTGCAACCGATGTGTCAGATGATGTCCAGGTTGCGCCGGAATAAACGATTGCATTCTGTGTGATAACTGTCCAAACACCGTTAGTCTTGATGTTGCACTTTGCTGTCAGAGTCTTCGACTCGCCCCTGGTAACAGAAGTGTCGCCTGTAAGCTTAACTGCTGTAACGTTCTTTGTAAGAATCTCCATCTTCTGGATGTAGTCTCCTGAAACGTTGATAGAATTACCGTCACCGAAGCCTGCTCCGAACTCGCCCATGTACGTTGAGAGCTCGTAATTAGAAGAGGTATCTTTTGACTGGAAAGCCGCAAGACCTATACTTCTGTTGTTCGGATTGATCATAGCCGCATAATGGCCGATATTTGCTGTGTCGGATACAGGATTCTTCAGATAAAGCTCCTTCTCACTGTACCACGCTTCGATACCGTTCAGGATGCCGTCGTAATTCCATGCGATAACCTCGCCGTTAGCAGACTTGCCGTTATAGCTCATCGTAAATGTCGATGTACCATTCGGTCTGTTGTGTGACATATAAACGTCCGCCTCAGCCGCTCTGATCTGTGCTATATATTCGAGTGTAGAATCCCAGGTGATCGGAACATAATCGCCGCTTGTAAGCTTTCTGTTAAGCTGTCTGCACCATACTCCCTCCTTGCACGCTTCCTTTCTGATTGCATTGATCCTTGCAAGAAGTGTTGAGGTATTTACCTTGTCGTAGCTTCCACTGACGCCCACAATCGCCGTACCGCTTGATGCTGAAGTCTTGTCGCTGTTTCTGACCGTTGCCGCCTCAGCAAAGGTACTTGTCGCAAATACCATGAACATGAAACAGGCCATCAAAAACGCCAGTCTGGTTTTTCTTCTGTGCAAATCCATAAATAACCCTCCTATATTTTTTAATTAACTACCTTGCCTCCCTTAATACTGTAACTGCGTCCATTATACCATACAGTTCCGTTGTAGCCAAACTGAACCTTACCACCCTGGCAGTACCAGCTGCCGTTCTTGTTGCTTGCAATTCCATTAAAATTGAAGTCAACCTTGCCGCCGCGGATAACCCACCAGCCGTATTCGTTCTTCTCGACTGAGTTGCAGTTGAAATCAACCTTACCTCCCTTGCAGTACCACCAGCCATTCTGGTTCTTTGCAAGTCCGGTGAAGTTAAAGTCTACCTTACCGCCCTTGATGCGCCACCAGCCGTTTGCATTCTTCTCAACCGAGTTATGGTTGAAGTCAACCTTGCCTCCCTTGCAGTACCACCAGCCGTATTCGTTTCTGGCTATACCGGTGAAGTTGAAGTCAACCTTACCGTTCTTGATGCGCCACCAGCCGTATTCGTTCTTGGCGATTCCGGTGTAATTGAAGTTAACCCTTCCGGTTTTGATACGCCACCAGCCGTTCTCGTTCTTCGCAACCGTATCGACGAACTTAACCTGGCTTCCGCTGACATACCACCACGCGGTCGTACCGTTAATAGTTCCCCTAATAACACTGTTCTTCTTGAAGGTAACCTTACCCTTCTCTATGTACCACCAGCCGTTCTGATTTGATGCGAAGCCGGTGAAGCTTGTATCAACCTTGCCGTTCTTCACATAGTACCAGCCGGTTGTACCGTTGTAGCTTGTCTTAATAACATTGTTGCCTGTCGTCTTCGGAATTGAGTAGGCAGTTTCCGGTGTGTAGGTCATGCCGTCCGAGCTGCTTGAACTGCCGCCGGAACCACCGTTACCTGAACCCGATCCGTTATCCTTCGCATAATTCTGGTCGATCTTCTGCGAACCTTCGTTAATATGTCCCGAATAGATAGCTGCCGCTGCCGCAACAAGTGTAGCGTTGTAATCTATAGCAACTTCATTGTAGATGTAATCATCCGCTGTATCAGCGTAGCTTCCGTCTGTCTTAGGTCCGCCGACAAGTGCGCCTGTAAGCTCGTGCGCCATAGAATGTGTGCCCTGGTTCAGCTCTGAGAAACCATAGCCCGAAGCCGCCTCATGATGAGGATACTTCGGCGAATAATTGTTGTAGCCCACTACGAAGCACTGCTTCTGTGAATTATTTCCGAGGAGAAACTTCATCTGTGCCTCTGCCGAGGATCTGTAGGTGTTCGTACCGGTCACCCTGTCATAAAGCAGACCGCTGTACTGAAGTGCTGTATTGTATCTTGCCGAGCCCCAGTCAAGCAGGCATACATAGCCTTCATTTGAAACATAGTTCTTCGCAACGTCGGCTGAAGCCTTCAGTGCGTTTGTATCGTTTCTGAAGTAACCGATAGCCGGTGCTGTATTGTCCCAGCTGAGTGCCCAGTAGATGTTGTTACCCTTAGTCGTATTGCAGTAATTATTAAACTCGTTATTATAGCTGCTGTCTCCGGTGATCTTGTAGAGAAGTGCCGCTGCAAGGCAGTAGTCGTCCTCCCAGCCCGATGAGCGGTAGAACTCGCCTGCAGTTGTATTTACAGCCTTATTATTGTTCTTTGCGAACTCGAAGAGCTTCTTTGCAGAGTCGAGGCTCGACTTGTCGCCAAAGTTCATATAATGAAGCGCGAGTGCCGCTGCCGAAAGTGCAACGATGTCGGTGGACTGGTCACTGCCGGAGGTTGCAAAATAGATCTTTCTGCCGCCGCTCTGAGTCTGCTTCTCAGGTGAGCCCCAGTAGCTGTTGTGGTCGTCGTTACCCTCGCCGACCTGCACAACAAAGGCCTCTACCTTGCCGGATGCATCCAGCACCATACACTTCTTAAAATACTCGTCAAAATGATTTGCGATCGTCTTCAGATGATTTGTCTGTCCGGCTGCCTCGTAGGCCTTCTTGTCCGTGTAATAGCTCATCTCGAGAACCATCGCAGCGTAAGCCTCGGTGATACCGAACTTCACGTGGTCGCCCGCATCATGATAACCGCCCGTAACATCCACGTTCACAGTCTTGCCATCCTTACGCCTGTAGGTTGTCTTATCATAGGTGTGGCAGTCGTCACGCCAGTTCATGAGGCTTCTCTCGCCCACATTCGTTCCACACATATTTGCGTCGTACAGATAAAGCGAATACTGCAAAAGCTTCGCATAATTGTACGAAATATCCGAATAATTGTAGTCCTTGATCTCGCGGCTGCCGTTAAACGTGATTCTGCTGCCGTTCGTAGACTGTGCATAAACCTCGCCGGCCGCAGTACTTCCTGCCCCGCGTCCTGCAGAGCCCTCAAGAATTGTTGTTGCTCCTGCGCCTGCAGCCAGGAGAGATAATGACATCGCCGCAGCCGAAACAAACGCTGTCAGTCGATTTTTCCGTTTTTTAATCTTTCTCCCAAACATTTTTTATCCCCTTTTTTACATTTTTCCAAATCTGATGCAAAAACCTTATATTACGACTCGATAGAGCCGGAATATCAACCAAGCACCATCTAAATATGATTTTACCATAGCCCGGCGAAATTATGTACTAAAAATTCAAGAAAAACGCCGTATTTCCTCTTTAATTTCAACTGTTCATATTATACCACTGAACCGGTCCGTCCGTCAATCAAAAATCGTACATATGTTCGCTTTTAGAGCGTAAAAAACCCGCCCATTCAAAGTGGGCGGGGATATTCTCAAGTATATGTTTTCCGGTACATCATTTAAAAAAATCGATCACCTGTTAAGCTCGCTGACAGCTCCGACTGCATTATGATTGCTGATTATGCCATCTATCTCCTTGCGGTCACTGGCCGGCAGATCTCCCGGAATCGTATTTTTAACGCTTGATGTAGCATTACCGTATTGAAGCGCCTTGAACGGATCATTGTATTTCAGATAACCGTACAGAACGCCTGAAACATAAGCGTCGCCGGAACCGATCCTGTCGATAACATCGATATCGGTATACGGTTTTTCTGTATAGAAGCTGTCTGTGTCAGCGCTGTAGATTATAGAGGTAAAGTCATGCTTCTTCGGGCTTTTAACCGTTCTGCGGGTCGTACATACCAGCTTCACATTGTAATCCGAAGCGTAGCACTTCATTATGTCCTCAAGCGCGCCCTCACGCTGCATCATCCTGCGGCTTGTCTCCTCAGAAACAAAGAGGACATCAATGTAAGGAAGTATCTTCTCGATAGTCTCTCTCGCCTCTTCCTCAGACCAGAGGTTAGCACGGTAATTCACGTCAAACGAAATAAGTGCGCCGGCCTCCTTAAACTTCTTGATAAGGCTGAGGGCAACCTCTCTTGACTTCTCGCAGATAGCCAGAGTTATACCACTGGTGTGGAACATCCTTGTTGAAGAATAAATCTCCTCCGGAATCTCCGAAAGGTCGATCTTCGTAAAGGAAGAATTCTTTCTGTCGTAGATGATAGACGGCTTCCTCGGTGCTGCGCCATACTCATAATAGTATATTCCAAGCCTTGCATCTTCCGTATCATCGTAAATCAGGTAGTCATCAGAAACGCCCTCAAATCTGATACGGTTCTTAATAAAGGTTCCGAGATCATTCTGAGGCAGCTTCGAGATCACACCCGTTCTAAGCCCCAGGAGAGCAGCTCCTGCAGCCACATTTAATTCTGAGCCTCCGGCTCTCTTATCAAATATCTCACCACGCGACATTCTTTCATAGCCCGGCGGCGATAAACGGAGCATTATCTCTCCGAGTGTAATAAGATCAAACTTCTGCATATGAAAGTCCCTTTATATTCTCTTCTGCTACGTTTATAAGTTCAGGTGCCTTGTTCACCGCACCCTTTATACGTACATTATTTATCGTTATCTTACCGGCGTTCTTTAGATAAACAGATCTGCCGTTCATCTTCTCAAAACCGTCCATCATGATAGGGCATTCGGCCTTTCTCTCTGTTTCCGGCAGGAACTCTGCATCTATATTTTCAAATTCCAGCTCCTCGATAGGTCTCTCCGGAAGTCCGTAGGCGCATACAAGTGATGCGTTTACTCCGGTGCATCTGATATTCTTCGCTGATATCCTGCCTATCCTTGGAGTTCTTTCGTCAACAGGTCTTGGCTTCTGATCCTGAACATAGCTTGTATGACCATCAGGATCGCAGAAATAAAACATATTTACGGTAAACGGCATCCTTACGTTCTCCATACGGATGTTGCTGAGATTCACGTCATCGATAACGCTCTTCTCGCCTCTGCCGCGCCTTGTCTTGATCCTGAGTCCTCTGTCGGTTTCAATGAACAGGCACTTACTGATATTTATGCCTGAAACACCGCTTGCAACCTCACTGCCCACCGTCACAGAGCCATGTCCATGCTCCAGTCTGCAGTTCCTTATCACAATATTATCCGCCGGCTGATAATGATTTATGCCCATATACATCTTGCCGCTCTTGATGGCTATGCAGTCATCTCCGACAGATATTCTGACGCCGATTATCTCCACGTCCTTGCAGCTTTCCGGATCAAAACCGTCTGTATTCGGCGAATTATCAGGGTTGGTAATATCCATATCAAAGAAGGATACCTTATTTGAATAATACGGATGAACTGTCCATGAAGGAGAATTCTTTACCGTAACGCCCTGAAATCTTACATTACTGCAGTTATTTAAAAATACAGTCTTAGGCCTCCAGGCGCCTCTTTTTTTATTTACATCAACCCACCAGTCGGAAGCAGCAGCATTTCCATCGATGATGCCTTTTCCTATAAAATCAACATTCGATACGCCGATACCCGTGATAAGTGATGCAAAGCTGCTGAGAGGATTTCCCTCCCATGACGCAAGGCTCACCTCATCCGAGAAACCGTATTCTTCTCTGACCATACCCGGAAGCACAGGGTAATGATTTCTGTCGGAATCCCCAAGAAGCACTGCATCCCGGTCAAGCCAGATCGTGATATTACTCTTCAGAAACAGAGGTCCCGAAAGATATGTTCCCTCTGTTATATGGACGGTTCCGCCTTCCGGACAGGCACTGATAGCTGCCTGAAGAAATGCTGTATCATTGCTTACTCCGTCGCCCTTTGCGCCGACGCTGCGAACGTCTATACAGCAAAGCTCCTTCTTTGTACGGAAGGATATTTCCTCACAGAATTCCTCACCGCAGACCTTCAGCACATAATCTGTATCCGGTGTCAGTCCGTCTATTGTATTTACATTCCGATCGGACTCCTTAACCTTATTGCCGTTCAGGTAATAACTGCACGGCTTATCCATACAGTAAGGGCTGTTATTATCAAGTTCAACGGTTATACTCCTGTTAAACAGGCCTGCAACCAGTAATTTCATGTTCAGTCTCTTCTCCTTAAGATCTCTGTATATGCGAGGAGGAACGGCGCTACGCCCTTTGCCTCATTCTTTACGACCGGCTCGCTGAAATAATATTCCATAGAACCGTCTCTCTTCGACGGGCCGCCAAGTCCTGCAACAAGGCAGATACCGTCAAGTCCAAGCTTTCCGTCATCATCTATAACAAGATATTTGTCAACTATGCCGTAAAAAGCGTCCAGTCCGATCTTCTCGTATTTTTTCGGAAGATATCCAAGTCTTACGCCCTTAAGGACAGCATATGCGATAAGCGCTGTTCCCGAGGTTTCAAGATAATTGCCCGGAACACCCGGTTTATCAACAACCTGCCAGAACATTCCGCTTTCATCCTGGTATTTCTCCAGAGCATCGACCAGATCCTTCAGGATGCCCTGCAGATATTTGAATTCATAATACAGTCTCTCGTCCGTACTTTCAGCCGTATCGACAAGCGCAACAGAGAACCATCCGATCGCACGAAGCCAGAAGTTCTGACTGCAGCCTGTTTCCTTATTGGCCCAGTACATTTCTCTGGACTCATCGTATCCGTGATAATACAGTCCTGTCGCAGGATCCTTCATAAGCCTTACAACATTCTCAAACTGATGAATACTGTCGAGACACTTCTCCATACGGTTGAACTTCGTCTCGTACATCATGTAGAACGGCTGTGCCATGAAGAGTCCGTCAAGCCATACCTGATACGGATATATCTTCTTATGCCAGAAATTGCCCTCATTGGTACGTGGCATATTTTCAAGCTGGCTCCTTACAAGCTCGATAGCCTTCTTATACTTCTCATCTCCGGTCTTCTCGTAGAAATAGAATAGATTTCTTGCTGGATTCACATTGTCCAGATTGTACTCATCAACGCTGTAGGTTTTGATGTTTCCGTCTTCCTCTACAAAAAAGTCCACGAAATCCTTCGCAAACTTAAAATACTTTTCATCTCCGGTGATCTCATACAGAGCAAGTACCGCTATGATCATACAGCCGTCTATATAATTCCACTTGTTTGGTTTTCCCTCCAGTATCTTCTCGATATTCCACATAGGAGCCTCAGCTGTCGAGTTTTCCAGCAGAAAATCAAAATATGTCATTATCTTCTCATCAATCTCTTTACTCATATCCGTCCTGCCCTCACATATATTTTTTCTCTAGTCCTTCTATATACTCCCTGCAGCTTACCGCGTTCTCCGGCTTGGTATTTTCAAGCGTAGCCTGGATATACGGCTTCTTCGATACAGCGAACTCAACGATCCTTTCATAATCCATCTCACCAAGCCCGCAGCCAAGGCAGTTCATCTGACCGCCTTCAAGCACATAATCTTTTAGGTGTATAATTGAAATATCCGGTCCCAACAGCTCTATAGCCTCGCTGATAACCTCATCCCTTCTGTCAAGATTATCCGGATGAAGCAGATTGACCGGATCAAAAATAATCTGAAGATTAGGCGATGCTATACGGTCAAGGACCTCTCTCGCCCTCTCCGGATTATATACAATATGCTTGTAAACCGGCTCGATAGCCAGAATAACACCACATTTCTCAGCATATTCAACTACCGGTTTAACATTTTCAATAAAAACCTCCAGCGCCTCATTACTGTGACAACTTTCCTTGTCATAGCTGTAGGTAGGATTTGGTGCGCCGGTCTCAGTACCTACCACGCTGCATCCGAGAAGTGAAGCAAATCTCAGATGAGCCATATATTTTCTCTGGATCTCTTTCAGCTTATCCTTATCAGGATGTGCAAGATTCAGATAATTTCCAAGGACCGCTATGTCCAGTCCTGCTTTTTCGAATTCATGTCTGAGATACATAGCGTATCCCGGTGTCAGCGCATCTATATCAGATGTCTGACCTTCAATCTTAGATAATGCCAGATGAACGCAACTAAAGCCCTGAGCCTTGACGTCACGTAAGCTCTCTGAAAGCGGTAATTTCCTGGCATCATGGAGTCTTAGTCCTAACTGCATTTTCTTCTCCAAATATATATTAATTAACGTCTATGATTACTTTCCAAATTAATCTATCTGTATCTTTTTTTCTTCTTACCGGCCTGTGATTCTCTCTCGATAACATCGAGATAAGATTCCTGCACTTCCGGTTCAGGCATGTATTTTTTAAATACTTCTTCGTAATGCAGTGCTATGAGATACATTACGATAGCCATACCAATATTAAGCGTAATAAAGTTTACAACGATCATAGAAAACAGATTTGCGAGTACCAGGCCGATAACTATAAGTGCTATAAATATAGTCTCCTTAAAGTTTGTGAATGCCATAAGGATTGAATAACGGATCGTATCCTTGATCGTATTTATAAATCTTGATTGTATCGCAAATACATATAATATCGAAATAAAGTAAAGAATACCTACGCAAAGTACAACTGCCCATGCAAGCTTTGAGCCCGGGATCGTCGCATGATTCCAGAAGATAAGTCCTAAACCTATCAACGCTCCCATGATGATATAGATAAGCCCAAGTAATGTACCCTGGCGGAAATTCTGCTTGAAGGACTTGAAGAAGTTTTCTGTTACATATCCTTCGTCCTTCCTCAGCTTCATACAACTATAAATGAGGGCAGTAGTCGAAGCCCCTATAGTAAATATAGGGAGTGAACATATCAGCCACAAAATATTAAGCCACCAGATTCTTCCAATAAGGATAAAGAATCTCCAAACCGGATTGTCTGGACTAAATATTTCCTTCAACATACTGCCACCTCATTTAATAAAAATTCAAAACAATAGGATCAATATTAACCCTTTACACCACCTGCAGAAACACCTTCAACGAACTGATTCTGTGCTGCGAAGAATACGATGATGTTCGGTATGATTGAAATAAGTGAAGTTGCAAGAACTCGGTTCCAATCGAAACCTGCATCACTATCCATTGACAGCTTAACAAAGATAGTTGCCGGGTATTTTGCCGGATTATTTACATAAAGGAGTGGTCCAAGGAAGTCGTTTGAAGACCACATAAACTTAAACAGTGCACATGATACGATTGCCGGAAGGATCATAGGAATGATGATCTTGACCAGAGTCTTAACTGAGTTACAACCGTCAATCTTTGCTGCTTCTTCCATTTCCTTTGGAACGCCCCTCAGGAACTGGATGAGCATGAATATGAAATACGTCTCAGTAGCAAACGCCGTCGGTACGATAAGTGGAAGGTAAAGGTTTGATCCAACCCAGCCGAACTTATTGAAGAGCAGGTACTGAGGAATATTAAGTACAACCTGTGGAAGGAAGAGCATCGCCATCATAAGCGCGAAAAGCACCTTATGACCAACGAACTTAAATCTTGCAAAACCATATGCTGTAAGTACTGATGAGATTACTGTAAGGATAACCTCAGGAATAACGTAAGAATATGTATTGAGCATTGCCTTCCAGATGTTGATACTACCACCGTAGCTCTTAACAGCATTCTTATAACCATTGAGTGTTGTCTTAATAGGGATAGGATTCATAGTTTTGAAGATCTCACTATTATCCTTAAATGTTGCACCAACCATCCAGATAAGAGGATAGATCATGATCAGACCTACAACGATAAGTACGATATAACGTATTGTTGTACTGATCCTTCTTTTTCTGGCCATCCTCTTATAGGAAGCTCTAACCTGTGCGGACATAGGTCTCTTGATAACGACCTTCTCCGGCGCAGCAGCTCCTGCTGCAACAGGTACACGTCTCATATCGGAGGTATTATATGGCTTCTCAGCACTGTTCTGTTCATCATTTTCATTGTCAATGCTAACAATCGGCATATTTATTTACCTCCTTCCTCTGCATCTGAATAGTATACCCAGTATCTCTGGGTTGCGAATGCGATAACTGTAAATATCATGAGGATAATGAAGAGTACCCAAGCCTGAGCACTTGCTTTACCCATGTTATATGAAGTAAACGCATTGTTGTAAATAAGGAGTGACATAAGCGTGGTTGAACCAAGCGGGCCACCTCTTGTGATGATGTAAGGTCCATTGAATTCCTGGAACGCCTGTACAAGCTGTGTAACCAGATTGTAGAAAATAACAGGTGTAATAAGCGGAAGTGTGATTCTGAAGAACTGCTTTGTCTTGCCGGCGCCGTCGATAGCCGCCGCTTCGTACAATTCCGTCGGAACACCCTTTAGGGCCGCCAGGAACACGACCATGGCCGATCCAAATTGCCATACACGCAGCAGGGAGATCATAAAGAGCGCCCACTTTGGATCTGACATGAAGTGCGGCGCATCAACTCCGATTGCCGCAAAGCCATTTCTGATAAGTCCGTTATCACTGAAAAGAGCTTTCCACAGTACTGAGATAGCAACGGAACCACCAAGAATAGATGGGATATAATATGCTGTTCTGAAGAGGTTAACACCCTTTAACTTGAAATTAAGTATGTATGCTATGAAAAGCGCAAATACCAATTTAAGAGGAACTGTCATGAACGCATATTTAAATGTTGTTATCAGAGCTCTCTTCTCTATTGGAACATTAAATACGTCCTTGTAATTCTGCAGTGTAAATCCATCAGATTTACCCTTGAAGAGATTATAGTCTGTGAAGCTGTAGTAAAGTGAAGATAAGAACGGATATAATTTGAATACGAGAAAACCTATTAACCACGGAATTATGAAAACAAAACCCGCATTCCGTTTTCTGAATTTTTTAAATTTACTCATTTCTCCGGCTCCTATTCTTTTATAGCCTGTCATATAAGATGTTGTTGTCTTATACAACAGGCTATTTATTAATGAGGTTTAATTATTGTTCACGTATTACTTTGCTGGAGCAACAGCTGTCATAGCATCGTAAAGCTCCTTAGCTGCGTCATCAACCTTATACTTTGATCCACCTGCATCCATACCGTATGAGTACTGCTGGAATACTGTTGTGTATGCTGCTGAACCACCCTTAAGTGAAGAATCATCGAAAAGTGGGTTCCAGTAAAGAGGTGCTGAGTTCATAACTTCTTCATGAGCTGCTGTTGAAACTGCTTCAAGAGCTCCTGCTGCACTAAGTGTATCGTAAGCTATCTTTGACTCAGGAATACCACGCTCTGTCTTCATGATCTCGATACCTTCAGGATCATTGAGCATGAAGTTAAGGAGCATAGCAGCCTCACGTGGGTGCTTAGAATTTGCACTGATAGAGAACATAAGTGAAACCTTTGTGTAAGACTTAAGTTCTGGGAATACGTTACCAACTACAAGATCTCCACCATTGTCGCCAAGTGCTGAGATGTACTTCTTAGGAGATGAATCCCACTCGAAGATACCTGCATACTGACCATTGATGAATCTCTGTGACTTATCCATAGAATCTGCACCCTCACCAAGGATGTAAGCGATTGTAGGAATTACGTGTGCGTCTTCAAGAGACTTGATCCACTCAAGACCTTCCTTGAGCTGATCCTGAGTAACTGTAAGGTTACCATTCTCGTTGATGATTGGCTCGCCTGTCTTAGCCTGGAGATAATATGTCATAAGGATCATTCTGTCGTACTCACCGATTACGAGTGGATAATAATCCTCACCAAGCTTATCCTTGAATACAGCACCTGCAGCTACGAGCTCATCAAGTGTTGTAGGTGTGGCAAGACCTGCCTTCTCAAATGTTGCCTTGTTCCAGTAGAATGTACGTCCTGTAAGTGAAACAGGGATACCTGCGATACCGCCCTTTGAGTCTACTGTCTTAGCAAGAACTTCGTCAGAATACTGTGTAAGATCAAGAACGTCTGAAACAGTATTCAGATCAAGATATGTTGTTCCGTCTGCATCATACTTTCCAATCCAGTCAAAGTTTGTCTGCTGTACATCAGGGTTGTTTCCTGAGATATACTCTGCAGCCTTTGCTGTCTCCCAGTCAGACCATGCACCAAAGTTAACCTCAACCTTGATACCAGGGTACTTCTTCATGAATGCATCTACAGCTGCCTGTGTAGCTTCATGTCTTGAGTCACCGCCCCACCAGTCAAAAGTGATTGTACACTCATCATAACCGGAGCCGCCGGATGTGGTTGCTTCTGTAGTACCATCATCGTTAGTGCCCTGAGTAGCTTCGGTGGTAGGCGCAGAAGTCGTTGTCTTGTCATCCTTCTTGTCGTCGTCCTTTCCACAACCTGTTAAAGCCATGCTTCCAACAAGGAGTGTAGAAACTATAGTACTTAAAAGTTTCTTTTTCTTCATTTAGTAATCCTCCTAAACTAAATTTCATTGTTACTGCTTAATCTGAATATCAACCTTCCCTCTCCAAGTCGCAGATATCAAATGTAAGCGTTTTCATAACCACGTACATAAAAAATACACAATTTCGAGCAAAAATACTACACTATTTTAGCTATAATGATAATTAAAGTACTGATTTTTTGTCATTTATGTGTTATAATGTACAAAATAGTCATATGGAGGGTTTAAATGCGAGTTTCTGATAAAAAAATAGATAGAATATATGTTAATACAGCCGGACGAAGTGCCGATTACAAAATGAACGAGAATCATTTCCATAATTATTACGAGCTTTATTATGTGCGCCACGGCAAGGTGCGCTTCTATGTAGATAACGCTCTCTATACAATGCAGGGCGGTGATTTTATTCTCATCCCGCCAAAGTCCATTCACTATGTACATTACCTGTCTCAGAGCACCAGAATTAATATTTATTTTACAGAGGCCGATCTCTACAGCAACGACATTCCGTTCATGGCAAATGTCACGGACAGATTCCTCCATACAATGATCATGCATGTTCCGAGGATCTACCGTGACATCATTCATACAGTTATCGACTTTATGGTAGCAGAGGAAAATGTAGACGATGCATCAACTGCGACCCTGCAGCGCCTCATGCTTCAGCAGCTTCTGCTCTACTGCAATCGTTACTGCGTCTTCCAGACCGACTCGGATGATAACACCAATCCTGATAAGATACTTGAATCGGTAAAATATATCGATGAGAATTACAGCCAGCCGATCACGCTGGATCTGCTTTCGAAGCTTGCCGGTTTCAGTCCGAGCTACTTCAGTAAAAAATTCCGTCAGACAGTCGGAACCGGAATGAAGGAGTATTTAACATATGTAAGACTTACTCATGCCGTAACGGAGCTGATGTCCACGGACCACTCCATTACCGAGATTGCCATCAACTCCGGCTTCGGTGACAGCAACTACTTCAAAGACGCTTTCAAAAAGATGTACAACGTTTCCCCGAGAGAATACCGCAGGTCAATGCTCGACAAATACGTATTATATGAAGGAAATAAAAAATAAGCCTACTCAGATGCCTCCACCCACTCAGGTCTGGAGGCATTATCTGCGCCCGGACCATAGGAACCCTGCTCGATAAAACGGACAGTTTCATGCGTATCGGTCTTACCCCAGTCATGCCAGCCGGCAGGAGCGATATGCTTATCCAGATAGCAGTTTATAAGCTTTACCCTGGCATATTCTCTCCATGGTCTTGCTATGTAGCAGCTTCCCTCAGAAACTTCTTCGGTGTGTAGGAAACGGCAGTTCTTCGCAACAAAGCCCTCCTGCTCTCCCTCCGGTGTACATGGTGCAAAAACCCAGCCCGGAGCAACACTTATAAAGTCGCAGTCTTCAAACAGGGCATTTCCGCCGCCAAAGATAAAATCAACACTTCCATATATTGAACATCTTCTGAATGTAAAGTGTCTCATAGTCCTCGGTGTAAACTGCTTCGGTCCGAGAAAACCATCCTTCTCATATTCCTTAGGAGGAAGTGGCGCCAGGAAGAGCGTATCCTGATTTCCTATTATTATAGAATCCTCAACAACTATATCGTCTCCGTCAAGATAGAGAGCTATCGCCTGCCCGTTTTCCTCTCCCGGTCCGGCCGAATTCTCAAATATACATTTCTTAAAGGTAACATTATCTCCGTCACAGAGAACTGTCGCCGTTCTGAAAGTATGAAAGGGCTTACCATCCTCATGGATCCGATACGCGCCTGTCGCTGCTGTAAAGATCGATCCCTCTATTCTTACATTGCTTTCACTCAGAACGCACTGCTTCTTCTCTGTAATATAATCTATTTTTTTCATTTCTTTCACTGTTTCCGCCATTTCTTCTGTCACTCCTTCTGCCTTCCCGATACGCGCCCATCACATCACTTATCATAATTGTATTAGAAAAAAAATCTTTTTGCAAAGTAATTTCTTGACAATACTTCTTAGTCGTGGTAAAAAAGATGTAAGCGCTTACATTGTAAGCATTATTATTTTACAACAGCTTGAGGAGGAAAGCAAATATGAATACTTTCATGAACGACGATTTTATGTTAAAAAACGAAACCGCAAAGCATTTATTTCATACATATTCCGAGGCTATGCCTCTTATAGATTATCACTGTCACATCTCTCCAAAGGAGATCTATGAGGACAGACGTTATAACAATATTGCCGAGGTATGGCTTGGTGGCCGCAATGACGATGGCTCATATTTTGGCGATCATTACAAGTGGCGCGTTATGCGTTCAAATGCAGTACCGGAGGATGAGGTCACAGGTAGTGCCGATCCTTTCGATAAATTTGTCAGATTTGCTGAGGCCCTTGAAATGGCTATCGGTAATCCGATGTATCACTGGTGTAATCTTGAGCTTAAGAAGTATTTCGGCATAACCGAACCTCTTACAAAAGAAAACGCCCGTGAGATCTGGGACAAGGTTAATGACATGCTTCGCTCAAATCCCTCTCTGTCAGTACGAGGCATCATTAAGCAGTCCAATGTAAAATATATCGGAACAACCGATGATCCTGTCGACTCTCTTGAGTGGCACGAAAAGATTGCAGCAGATCCTGACATAGACTTTATGGTTTGTCCTTCCTTCAGACCTGATAAAGCAATAAATATCAGCAAAGCAGGTTTCCATGAATACATCGAGAAGCTTGCACATTCTGTAGGCAAGGACAGCCTCCATTCAGCAGAGGAAGTAATGGCAGCGCTTGATGAAAGAATTGATTTCTTCAAAAAGCATGGCTGCCGTGCCTCTGACCATGGTATTGACTATGTTCCTTACAAGCCTTGCAGCATTGAGGAAGCAAATGAGATCTTCGCCAAATCACTTCGCGGTGATGCCCTCTCAGACGAAGAGGTTGAAAAATACCAGACAGCCATTATGCTTCACCTTGCGCGCAAGTACCACAAGGAAAATATCGTTATGGAGATACATTACTCATGCACAAGAAATGTTAATGAGAGAATGTTTAAGCTCGAAGGTCCTGATACAGGCTTCGATATGATAGCAAAGAGCAGCTGCGGCGACGCACTTGCAATGTTCCTTTCAGAGCTTGATAAAACAGAGGAGCTTCCGAAAACTATCCTCTTCTCTCTTGACCATAACGACTTCAACCTTATCGGAACCTGTATGGGAGCATTCCAGTCAGCCGAAGTTCCGTCAAAGATCCAGATGGGCGCAGCATGGTGGTTCCTTGATACCAGAGACGGTATGGAGGAGCAGATGCGTTCTCTCGGCAACTTAGGACTTCTCGGCAACTTTGTCGGAATGCTTACAGACTCACGTTCCTTCCTTTCATACACAAGACACGACTATTTCCGCCGTATCATGTGCAATCTTATAGGCCAGTGGGTTGAAGATGGTGAATATCCTGCAAACGAGGCGTCGCTCAAGAAGATTGTAGAGGGCATCAGCTTTAATAACGCAGCAAGATATTTCTGCATTGACTGATCACCCCTATTTGTAAAATTAGGATAGAGAGGTTTATATGAGCAGACTTAATTATAAAACACTAGATGAAGTTGGATATGATGGATATATTTTAAAGGATGCACCTGAGAAGGTTCTTCAGTTTGGTGAAGGTAATTTCCTCAGAGCATTCGTAGATTATTTCTTTGATGTAATGAATGAAACAGCCGATTTTAACGGCAAGGTTGCTGTTGCTCAGCCGATAGGCGCCGGTCTGGCACAGCTTATCAATGAGCAGGAGGGACTGTATACTCTCTTCCTCCGCGGCTCTGAAAACGGACAGAAAGTTAACAAAAAGCGCGTAATTTCAGCCATCTCAAGATGCATAAATCCTTATGATGATTATGAGAAGCTTATGGAATGCGCATCAAACGAATCACTTCGTTTTATTGTTTCAAATACAACCGAAGCAGGAATCTGCTACGATTCAACCTGTCAGAAGGACGATACACCTCCTTCAAGCTTTCCGGCAAAGCTGACAGCATTTTTGCATAAAAGATATCAGAATAAGCTTCCGGGATTCATCATTCTTTCCTGCGAGCTTATCGATCATAACGGTGATGAACTCCGTAAATGTGTTCATCAGTACATCGACCAGTGGAATCTCGAAAGCGACTTCCGCATGTGGGTAGATAACGAGAACATCTTCTGTTCTACACTTGTAGACCGAATCGTTCCGGGGTACCCAAGAAATGAAGTTGAAGAGATCTGCAAGGAACTTGGTTATGATGATAACCTCATCGATACCGGCGAAGTTTTCGGCTTCTGGGTTATCGAAGGTCCTCAGGAAATAAAGAAAGAGCTTCCTTTCGAGAAGGCCGGTCTTCCGATCATAGTTGTTGATGACGTTACTCCTTACAAGCAGCGTAAGGTCCGCATCTTAAATGGTGCACATACATCATTTATCATGGCAGCTTATCTCGCCGGACAGGACATCGTTCGTGACTGTATGAAGGATACTGTTATCCATGATTTCATGAACAAGACTATTTACGATGAAGTTATACCGACTCTGGACCTGCCGAAGGACAATCTGATGAAGTTTGCATCTGATGTTACCGAAAGATTTGCCAATCCTTTCATCGATCATCAGCTGCTTTCAATATCACTTAACTCAACCTCAAAATGGAAGGCAAGATGTATGCCATCGCTTCTTGAGTATTCAAAGCGTAACGGCGGAAAGCTTGCAAAATGTCTTACCTTCTCGTTCGCAGCATATATTGATTTCTATCACAGAGGCTACGAAAAGGGCGAAGGTTGCCTTATAGCAAAGAGAGGTGACAACACCTACAAGATCCAGGATGATCAGTGGGTTCTCGATTTCTTCTTCGCTCATAAGGACGACGATGACGCTGCTATCGCGAAGGCAGTTATTAATAACGAAAAGATGTGGGACAACTCTCTCTCATCACTCGCCGGCTTCGAGGCTGAGGTTGTAAAGGATCTCGCTCTGATCCGTGAAAAGGGTATGTACGAAGCACTCCGCGAGATCGTTAAATAGAAATCCGCACGTAAGAAAGGATATTTCTTAATGAAGATAATTCAGATAGATCCTTCTGACAATGTTGCTGTAGCTCTTACAGACATTGCGAAGGATGAAGAATTAAATATTGGTGAGCTTAGCTTTAAGGCTGCCGAGGATATCGCAAGAGGTCACAAGATTGCTCTGTGTGATATAGCATCCGGAAGTGAAGTGATCAAGTACGGAAATACGATTGCCAGAGCCACTTCCGATATTCAAAAGGGCCAGTGGGTACATACCCACAACGCCCGTACCAATCTTTCGGAAAGTGATGAGTACACCTACTGTCACAAGGTATTTCCTCTTCCGAAGGTTGAGGCAAAAAGCTTTATGGGCTTTAAGCGTGCCGACGGAAGTGTCGGTATCAGAAATGAGATCTGGATCATCCCTACTGTCGGTTGTGTTAACTCTATAGCAACCCAGCTTGTCAGAGAAAACCAGCATCTTGTTTCAGGAACTATCGACGGACTATATACCTTTACACATCCGTTTGGCTGCAGCCAGCTTGGCGGCGACCATGAACAGACGAAGAAGCTCCTTACCTCTCTGGTAAGACATCCAAATGCCGGTGCAGTTTTAGTCCTGGGTCTTGGCTGTGAAAATCTTACCATGAAACAGTTCCAGGAAGAGCTTGGAAGCTGGGATGAAAATAGAGTCAAGTTTCTTATCTGTCAGGATGTAAAGGATGAACTCGAGGAAGGAAGTAAGATTCTCGAAGAGCTTGCAGCCTATGCAGGTAAGTTCACCAGAGAAGAGCTGCCGGCCAGCGAGCTTATCGTCGGCATGAAGTGCGGCGGTTCCGACGGACTTTCGGGTATCACAGCAAATCCGACAGTCGGAAGATTCTCAGACAGACTCATCGCCCTCGGCGGTTCAACCATCCTCACAGAGGTTCCGGAGATGTTCGGTGCAGAATCGATACTCTTCAACCGCTGCGCGGACGAAACAGTATTCAATAATGCTGTCGAGATGGTAAATGATTTTAAAAAATATTTTGTATCACATGGACAGGTGGTTTACGAGAACCCAAGTCCCGGAAATAAAGCAGGCGGTATAACAACCCTGGAGGACAAATCCTGTGGATGCGTTCAGAAGGGCGGCTGCGCTCAGATAGTTGATATACTGAGCTATGCTTCGCCGGTTAAGAAAAAAGGTCTCAGCCTTCTTTCCGGTCCGGGCAACGATCTTGTCAGTGCCACCGATCTTACTGCTGCAGGCGCACATCTGATACTATTCACCACCGGCCGAGGTACCCCATTCGGCGCGCCGGCACCTACTGTCAAGATATCTACAAATACTGCACTTTACGAGAAAAAGCGCAGTTGGATAGACTTCAACGCAGGAACGGTTGCCGAAGGTGAATCCCTTGATGACGCCGGCGACAGACTGCTTGATTTTGTACTAAAAATAGCAAGTGGAGAACAAACTTGTACTGAAAAAAATAATTTTAGAGAAATATCTATCTTCAAAGATGGAGTTGTGCTATAATAGTCGCTAAAAATTGACGTATTGCACGATCACTGATCTAATTCTCTAAGATTACGCATCGGAAATTTAATAAAATCGTGTAAATACGCCGGTTGTTTCATTATATTCTGATTCATCAAAGGAGATAGTGATATATGGGGTACACACGATTTCATTGCAAGTCAACCAGCACCGCTATGCTGATTGATGCGAAAAATTCTAAAGATGCTGCTCAGCAATTTGTTGATGAGATGATGCACAACTTGTATAAGATCAAGCTTAAAAAATGTAATGAACACGAGAAACGTAAGTTTCCTGATACTACCATAACCGTAGTTAAAGAGGGTTCAGGAAAGGAAGAATACTTCCAGTATACAAGTATGATGCCTAAATACTGATGCCTTCTTTATCCGGGTTTCAGAATTATAATATATGGATAATAAAGATATCAAAGCCATAAATTCTACAGAAGATCAGCGCGATACCTCAGAAGTTCGCGCTGATCTTACTAAAAAGGATATTTTCTACAGAGATAAGATCTTAAATTCGCCGATACTCAGAGTCGTTCTCTATATCGGTCTTCCTTTGGCGCTGTATCAGAGCCTTAATCAGCTTTTTGCCATTCTGGACACCATGATGGCGTCTCATATCAGTCCAACCTCAGTTTCAGCCGTGGCATATCTTGCCCAACTCAATTTCATGCTTTCATCTATCGGCGGAGGTCTTGCAACAGGTGCAGGAATCCAGATAAGCCGAGCTTATGGTGAAGGCGATTTTATTATGGTTAAAAAGCGTGTCAGCAGTATTTACACTCTCAGTCTTGGCATCGGCCTTATACTAATAGCCGTCATCTTTCCTTTTGCGAGGGTTTTCCTCAGGCTTGCTGGAACTCCTCACGAGCTCATCGTCGAAGGTGTAACATATTTCAGGATCGAGCTTATCGTTATGATCTTCACCTTCTTAAACAACATATATATTGCTGTTGAGCGTGCCCGCGGATATTCAAAACGTATACTCTATCTGAACCTGATAGTAATAGTTTCCAAGCTTTCACTTACCGCTGTATTTGTTTACGGTTTTAACTGCGGACTTGAGATGATAGCTATGGCATCTCTCATCTCACAGTTTCTCCTCTTCATATTTGCGGTAAGGAACAGTACCGCAAAAAATAACGCATTCGGTTTCTCACTGAAATGCGTAACACTGAATAAGAAAGTCAATCTGCCGATGATCAAGGTTTCCATTCCGATCATACTGGAGAAGATCCTTTTTGCTTCCGGCAAGACCGTTGTCAATTCGATGTGCGATGAATACGGTTCCCTGATGGTAGGTGCCATGGGCGTTTCCAACAACCTGGGCGGTATAACGACCAATCCGCAGAACGGTTTTCAGGACGGTACCTCGGCCATAGTAAGTCAGAACTTCGGAGCCGGTAAATACAGACGTGTTCTTGAAGCCTTCTACAGTACCGTGCTGGTAAATGTCATCATGAGTGTATTTATCTGCGGCTTCACTGTACTTAATATCAACTTCTTCAGCCACCTCTTCGATGGCGGAGATCCTGAGTTCCAAAGGTTGATCATCCAGGTTTATAAATACGAGGCTATCGGCGGCGTTCCGCTGGGTGCCTTTGCAGCCGTCATGGCTCTCCTATACGGACTCGGCAAGACCAAGCTCACGATGGTACTAAACGTTTCGAGAGTATTTATCTTCCGAATACCGGTCTTCTGGTTCCTGCAGAACTATACCAACTTCGGAGAAAAGAGCGTCGGTATGGTCATGATGATCAGCAATGTATCCGTCGCCGTAATGGCCGTCGTCACCGCGCTTATCGTTGTCCCACGCTACAGAAGGGAGCACGGGCTGTAGCTGTAATATGTGATAATAATAAGATACTAACAAAACACATGTACCAAATCGTCATTAGTACAATAATAAATACCTGTTCATTATCATAATAGATAAAAAAATTCCGAAACAACGTCGGAACTAACAGAATAAAAACACCGGAGTCATATAGGTTGTAACCATTCACAACCCTATGGCTCCGGTGTTTTTAACGTGTGTTTATCGCACGCTATATCATATTTTTACCATATGTTTTTATTGTATATTTTTGTATTGTTTGTTTAATCGTTTTATATGACTATCTTTCCTACAGTCTGCTTCCTGTACCAAGTATATATCCGGCAAGGAGCTTGGCTACGAAGAGAAGGATCGCACATTCATCCTCCTGCCATATTCTGAGGGTGTGTGGTTCCGCACACATTAGGTAGCCCATCTGCTGTCCCTGCAGAGACATGCTGACAATAAGCACTGTCTCGAATTCATTTGATTTCAGATAACTGTACAGCTCTATATAGGTATCCTTAAGCTCTTCGGTATTATTTGTTATATACATTCCATCTTTCAGTATACGCGAAACATCCGAAACAAATACCCTGTCATGTCTTCCCATGAGATCACGGACATATTCATCCTCGGAGATGTAGAAAAGATTTGATATTCTGAGATCCTCCTGAAGTACGGAAAACATCTCCCAGAGCTTATCCATCAGATCCTTTCCCTTATCAAACTTACGGGAAATATTGTAAAAGGTCTGATACAGTCCATGCTTGACAAGCTCCTGTATCTGTATATTCTTATGCTTTTCCTCAACATAAATGATATAGCAGTTACGTCCCTTGGTCTTACCACGATAGAGAGTTTTGTCCATCAATTGAAACAGTTCATCGTAGTTATCGGCATCTGTCGGATAAGTTGCACTTCCTATGGTACCTGTTATAAACGGATCACAGTTCTCCAGCTTGATATTCTTACGCAGGACCCTGAAATTCGCGTACATATTCAGGTAAAAAGCCTTCTTATCGGCATATTCCAGATCTCTCAGATTGACGATGATGAATTCATCTCCGCCAAACCTTCCGATAAAGCCAAAGTCTTCGAGATAACCGATCATATCATTTGAAACGCCCTGCAGAACTCCGTCTCCGACCTTATGGCCGTAAGTATCATTTATGAACTTGAAGTTATCAAGATCAAGCATAGCCGCAGTAAAAGGAATCTTACGATCGATCAGATAGCGGATAAAACCAATAATATATGGTCTTGTGAGCACGCCCGTAAGAGAATCCAACATCCTTGGCAGATCTTCATTTTCAAGGATTTTTGCAAAATATGGATTTTTAATAAGCTGTTCTTTTGTATACATATTACTGCCTCTTAAAATACACAGAACAATAAAATATCACTACATTAATCCTACCATATTCTGCTCCATCTTACAACTATTATGCAAGAGATGCAGTGATAATCGCCATCGAGTAAACCTCTATCGCGTTACAGCCTCTTGAAAGGTCATTTATCTGAGCATTAAGTCCGAGAAGGATCGGTCCGTAAGCCTCAAAATTACCCATTCTCTGTGCAATCTTGTAACCGATATTTCCTGCGTTTATATCAGGGAAAATAAATGTATTTGCATATCCTGCAACAGGTGAGCCAGGACACTTCTGGCGTGCAACTCTAGGAGAAACCGCCGAGTCAAACTGGAACTCGCCGTCGATCGGAACATCAGGATACTCCTCGATAGCCTTCATTGTTGCATTTCTCATCTTTGTGACCGTATCACCGGCACCCGAACCATGAGTAGAATACGAAAGGAATGCAACCTTAGGGTCGATACCGAAAACCTTTGCGCAGCGTATAGTCTCACCGCAGATCTCAACAAGCTCGTCCTCTGATGGGCTGATATTTATTGCGCAGTCTGCCATGGCGATAACCTCATTTCCACCGGTAGCTGACGGACGAACAAGGATAAAGCATGAAGAAACTATTGAATTGCCCGGCTTGGTCTTGATTATCTGAAGCGCAGGTCTTACTGTATCAGCTGTCGAATAAGTAGCACCGCCAAGTAAGCAGTCTGCAACCTTCATCTGCACAAGCATAGTACCGAAGTAATTGGCCTGGCGAAGTATCTTCTCAGCCTTTTCCTTAGTCATACCCTTTGCTTTTCTGATCTCAACAAAGGCATCAACCATCTCATCAAATCTGTCATAATTCTCAGGATCAATAATCTCCGCTCCGCGGATATTAAAGCCTGCTTCTTCTGCCGCCTTGGTTACCTCATCGTATTTGCCGAGAAGCACCGGATGGAGAAAGTTGCTCGCAAGAAGTCTGGAAGCCGCCTCAAGTATTCTCGGGTCAGAGCCCTCTGTAAGAACGATCTTCTTCGGATCCTTCTTTAACCTTTCAATCATTGAACCAAAACCAAATTCCATTATATTTTCCTCCTAAACTATCAATACTATCCTTATTAGTTGATTAGCCTGGATGTATGGTCATCCAGGCTAAATTTAAGGAAGGTTTGTCCTTGCGGACAAATGTGGGCTATATAATCATGTCAGTCTATCGATTAGCTTTTACGATTCCTGCTGCTTCTGCAGTAAGCTCTCTGATCTTATCGAAATCACCGGCATCTATCAGAGCTCCTTTAACCATCCAGCTTCCGCCGCAGCAGAATATCTTAGAAGATTTAAGATACTCAACTACATTTGAAGCATTGATACCGCCTGTCGGCATGAACTTTACCTTAGGGAAAGCTGCTCCGACTGCATTGATCATGCTGAGTCCGCCTGCATTCTCTGCAGGGAAGAACTTAACATGGTCAAGTCCAAGCTTAACAGCCTGAATGAGCTCTGTAGGAGTCTGGATACCCGGACATACCGGAATATCCTTCTCCAGACAATACTTAACTATATCTGCATCAAAGCCAGGTGAAACAATGAATTTTGCACCTGCTGCAACAGCTCTGTCAACCTGTTCTATGGTAAGAACTGTTCCGGCACCTACAAGCATATCAGGGAACTTCTCAGCCATGATCCTGATAGACTCTTCAGCAGCGTCTGTTCTGAATGTAACCTCAGCTGCAGGAAGTCCGCCTTCCATAAGTGCCTTACCCAGTGGCTCTGCATTCTTTGCATCATTCAGAACAACAACCGGGATTATGCCAACCTCTGAAAATTTTTCTAAAGCCTTAACTGTTTTCTCGCTGTTCATTTTATTCTCCTATCGGCCGTCCCATAGGGAACCGGTCTCTTTCTAATCCAAATTATTTATCAGCTGTCTTAACATCTGTATCTGACTCTTCTTCAGCAGCAAACTTAGACTCATCCAGATTGTTTGGATCCTGTCCGATATAAGCTGAAATACCGCCGTCGATGTAGATAACCTGACCATTTATGAAGTCAGATGCTTCTGATGCAAGGAATACTGCAAGACCCATAAGATCCTCTGTACGTCCCCATCTCTGAGCAGGTGTCTTAGAACGGATGAATCTGTCGAAAGGATTCATAGAGCCGTCAGCCTGCCTCTCACGAAGAGGAGCTGTCTGAGGTGTAGCTATGTAGCCAGGTCCTATAGCGTTACACTGGATATTGTACTGTCCGTATTCTGAACAGATATTTCTTGTAAGCATCTTGAGTCCGCCCTTAGCTGCAGCATATGCTGAAACTGTCTCACGTCCGAACTCACTCATCATTGAACATGCATTGATGATCTTTCCGCCGCCTCTTTCCATCATGCTCGGGATAACTGCCTTAGAGCAGATAAATGGACCGGTGAGGTCAATATTTATAACGAGATCCCAGTCCTTTACAGACATCTCATGCATAGGGATCCTTCTGATGATTCCTGCATTATTTACGAGGATATCGATAGGGCCTACCTTCTCTGCTACGTCAGCAACAAACTTCTCTACCTGATCCTCCTTTGTAACATCGCATACTGCACCATAAACCTCGATGCCCTCTGCCTTATAATTCTCTATTCCACGATCAACAAGTTCCTGATTGATATCATTAAATACAACCTTTGCTCCAACCTCTGCAAATGCCTTAGCATATGCAAAACCAAGTCCATACGAAGCTCCTGTGATCCATGCTACCTTACCTGTAAGTGCAAACTTCTGAAGAAAATCACTCATACCTATTCTCCTTTTCTATTCAATCTATTCGTTAATACTGTTCCTAATCCTTTTGCGCTTTTTCCATGGAATTATATACCGGATTAAGTCCGTCAATGATGTGGTTTGGTATATAATCCACGAAATCAGCTATTATATTTTTTAGGAAGTATATAAACACCGATGTTAATTATAAAAGATCCTGATTCCTTACATCATCCATGTCATCAAAATCCTGATTCTCGCCGACCATACCCCAGATAAAGGTATAATTCTGTGAGCCGCAGCCTGAGTGGATAGACCAGCTTGGCGAGATGACTGCCTGCTCATTTCTCATAACTATATGTCTTGTCTGCTGAGGCTCTCCCATAAAGTGCATAACAAATGCATCCTCAGGGATCTCAAAATACATATAAACTTCCATTCTTCTGTCATGTGTATGACAAGGCATTGTATTCCATACGCTTCCCGGTTCAAGATGAGTCATACCCATCTCCAGCTGACAGCTTTCAACCTGTCCAGGAAGGATGTATTTGCAGATCGTTCTGTGATTTGACTGCTCCAGAGAACCAAGCTCCTTCTTATTCTCGTCCTTAATGATAACCACGCCCTCTTCAGGCTCTCCGTTAACCTTTATCAGAACTGTAGGATACTCTGCATGTGCCGGAGCACTGTTTATATAAAACTTAGGTGGATTTGCAGGATCTATAGCCTTAAATACGATATCCTGCTTACCCATTCCAATGTACATTCCATTTCTGTGAGCAACTGTATAATCCTTACCGTCAACGGTTATCACACCGTCTCCACCGATATTGATCACGCCCATCTCTCTTCTCTCAAGGAAATACTTTGCACGAAGCTCGTCTCCGGCCTCAAGCTTAAGCTCCTTCTTTACAGGCATCGCTGCGCCTGTGATGATTCTGTCTATATGACTGTATACGAGTTTTATCTCATCCTCAAAGAATACCTTCTCGATGAGAAACTCCTCTCTGAGTCTTTCTGTTGTATAATACTTAACATCCTTTGGAGATGCTGCTGTTCTAAGTTCCATCTGATCAAACCTTCCTTTCTCTCATGAATTCGGCTCGGTATAGCCCTCTAAGCTGCTATACCGGCCTTTTTTCATGATCACATCTATGGGGGAAAAAAACACTTGCAAATTTAAATTCTATCTCTTAACTCTTGCTCCTGCACCGCTCATGATACCTTCAACTTCCTTAAGTGAAGCCATTGTTGTATCACCCGGTGTTGTCATGGCAAGTGCTCCGTGTGCTGCTCCATAATTTACAGCCTTCTCAGGATCACCTGTTGTCATGAGTCCGTATACAAGTCCTGATGCAAATGAATCACCGCCGCCCACACGGTCCATGATCTCAAGTCCATCATACTGTGCTGCCTTGTAGATCTCACCATCTGCCCAGCAGATAGCGCTCCAGTCATTTACTGTAGCTGTCTTAACTGTTCTGAGTGTTGTTGCAACAACCTTGAAGTTAGGATAGGTCTTAGCAGCCTCGTTGATCATCTTCTTGTATCCGTCAAGGTTAAGCTCCTTGAGGTTCTCATCATTTCCTTCAACCTCGAAGCCAAGGCATGCTGTGAAGTCTTCCTCGTTGCCGATCATAACATCAACGTACTTGGCGATCTCCTTGTTAACCTCCTGCGCCTTCTCCTGGCCGCCGATAGCGCTCCACATTGAAGGACGATAGTTAAGGTCGTAAGAAACGATAGTTCCGTATTTCTTGGCTGTCTTGATAGCCTCGATAACTGTCTGTGAGCTTGTTTCTGAAAGTGCTGCGTAAATACCGCCTGTGTGAAGCCATCTTACTCCAAGCTTTCCAAATACATATTCAAAATCAAAATCCTCAGCTGTTGCCTTGGAGATTGCTGTATTTGCTCTGTCTGAGCATCCGAGAGCACCTCTGATACCGAAGCCTCTCTCTGTAAAGTTGATACCGTTTCTGCAAACTCTGCCGATACCGTCTGTCTTCATCCACTTGATAAGTGAGGTATCAACTCCGCCCTGAAGGATGAAATCCTCCATAAGCTTACCAACTTCATTATCTGCAAAGGCTGTGAGAACTGCTGTTTTCATTCCGAAGCATCTTCTGAGACCTCTGATAACATTGTATTCTCCGCCGCCTTCCCACGCTTTAAACGAACGGGCTGTCTTGATCCTTCCTTCACCCGGATCAAGTCTCAGCATTACCTCACCGAGGCTCACTGCATCAAACATGCATTCTTCCTTTGGTCTTAAACCTAATTCCATAATTACCTCCCTTTTATCTGATTCAGAAATATATCTTTTATTTATTGGGTAAGCACTATCATTTTTTTGATGCGACAAATACCCTTTATTTCACGTTATTGTTCAGTATTATTTTTCTGTTCATATTGAATATAATGTAAGCGCTTACATTTGTCAACAGGAAAATGCTAAATTTTTAAAAAATTTACACTTATATTAGATCATTATTACATGGTGCCTCTTCTGATCAGCTCACAGGCAACCATATTTTTGTGCATTACTCTGTCGTTTCCGTTCAGAATCTCTTTAAGATTATTGACTGTCTGGAGCGCAACCAGTTCAACCTTATTATCCACAGAAGTAAGCTCCGGCGTAGTGCATTTGCAAAGCTGTGAATTGTTATATCCCACAACGCTTACCTCGGCAGGAACCCTCTTACCGATGGATTCAAGGTACTTGAGCACACCTATAGCCATAGCATCATCCGTTGCAAATACAGCATCGTAATCCAGATAATCATAGTTGCAGAAAAGGCTTCTCACCATATCTATATCATTCTTCATGAAGAGCATATGATCCCTCGAAACAGTGATCCCTGCGTCCTTCAGAGCACTCTCATAGCCGTATTTCTTCTGATTTGCGCTGTAGGATTTGGAATCCGTGAGGAATAAGATATTTCTTCTTCCCCTGGCAATAAGCTCCTTTGTTACCTCATAAGAGATACGATAATCCTCCGCTGCATTGCAGTAGATATTCTCGCCATCGATCAGACCGTTAATGATAAATACAGGGATTTCCTCAGCCGCCTTCGCGATATAGTCAGTATTATGCGTCTCATCCTCCGAACCGGCATAGGTAGAGCCTACAAGAATAAGTGCATCGATCCTTTTCGAAAGAAGCATCTCTATATGAGCCTCCTTCGCCGTAGCTGTATAGCCGCTGCAGCTGAGAATGATATCATAACCAATCTCATGCAGGTTCTCTTCTATGCACGCAACAGCTCTGGAAATATAAAGATCCGATATGGTAGGAACAAGGATTCCTACGGTATGCATGGTATTAAGGCCAAGTCCCTGAGCGAAAACATTCGGGGTATATCCGTAACGGTCGATAATATCCATGACCTTTTTCCGGGTTTTTTCGCTGACCTTCGGGCTGTTATTTACCACTCTGGAAACAGTTGCAATAGATACATTTGCCATCTGGGCAATGTCATAAATATTCATCCAATGTAACCCCTTTCATAATATTATATCATATAGAAGTCCCTATCACTCCAAACCTTTTTCACAGACAAAAAAATACTGTGAACCCCTTTATTAATATAATAAATTCGGGATAACAATGCAACTGAAAAAATATTAAAATGTTATAATATTTTATCCGGATTTTTCAGAGCTTTATGTAAGAAAAATGTAAGAAGGCATGAAAAATGTAAGAAAACGTCAAAAAAATAAGAGGCAGCTATAAAAAACCGCCTCTTAAATCTCTCCGGGATCAATTTAGAATCCCCAGAACTGATACAATTTCCAGTAGATAAATCCTATCACTATGACAGCACAGCAAACATCCTCCAGGATGAGCACCTTGCTAATACTATCCTTTTTTGCCCTTCTGTGAGTCATGATGAGGAGCTCGATCATCAGCGCCAAAAAGCCTGTAGCAACTATACAGAATATCGCACGAAGTATCACATTGTTTACGCCAAACAGGAAGAGCAGACTTATAGCGGACGCAAGCACGGCCTCAGCTATTCCCACATTGATCTCACACAGCTTGTATTTTCTGATATCCGGATCCTTAAAACGTCTGATCTTTAGCAGATGCGCAACAAGAAGCACCATCATTATTACAAGTGCAAGTATCATTCCCAGCATGAGTACCATCTGCAGTGTAAACTTAAAATTACTGATCCTGATAAAGTCAACCGATGTATTCTGGAGTCCCTCAAACTTTCCATCCGAATCATATTTTATAAAATACAGCTGCTCCTCTCCGTTGACCAGAGTTACTACAGCCACATTGTCCGAAAGCTGCTTTATTGATGATATACCGCTGTTGCTTGTGTATTCGCCATTCTGTTCTCTGATATGAAGGCGATCCGTCAGGAAGCTGTACAGTGAAAAACAGCCCTTCTCAAAGGTTCCACCGCTCATAATATAATGACCTGTAAAATCCAGCTGCGTGAAGTCTCCACCGGAGATCTCCGAATAATCCGGCTTACCGTACACTATTTCCGGAAGCCTTGATCTGAAAGTTCTTTCTGCACGGACATTTGTCATCATGACAAGACCGGTCCTGCTCACCGGATCAAACTGCAGAAGAGCCGTGAACCCGGTGGTATTTCCTCCATGTCCGAGTATAAGCCTTCCCTTACCGTAAATATCAGCCTCAAAACCATGACAGAATCTTGGAACACTCGTTCCTGAATAATAGAGAGACGGTGACAGCATCAGTTCCAATGTATCCGGTTTCTCAAAGAGTACCGAATCTTCGCTGTTACAGAGAAATGCACGGGCAAACTTCTTAAGATCCCCTATGGTACCGGTTACGGCACCTGCCGGATAAATATGGATATATGCACGGCATGAACCCATTGAAGTCAGCTTCTCGTCTTCGTAATAATAGCCATATGTTTGATCTCTTCTCTCAGCCACCCATGGGTTATCTGAAAGATCAGGCTTTACGGCAGTATGCTCCATACCCAGCCTGTCAAGTATATTTATCTTCACATACTCAGCGTAATCCATGCCGCTGATCTGCTCAACTACATAAGCAGCAAGTGCGGTGCCCCAGTTGGAATATGCAACCACCTCTCCAGGCTCATATACCTGCGCCGGTTCAGTCTTCTTCAGTGCTTCATCAAGAGGCATAAGTTCGTCCAGATTACTTGTTTCAACATCCTTATAAGGCGAAAGGAAGCCTGCATCATGATTGATAAGATTATTCATGGTGATCGGATTTTCTGATGACTGGTATTTCAAAAAGTCCTCAGGAAGATATTTTGTAATATCCTCAGACATATCCAGTTTGCCCTGCTCATAAAGCTGCATTACACTGACCCAGACCAGGAGCTTACTGACAGAACCCCATTCATAGATCGTATCCTCATCAGCTGCCACAGCGTCCTCAACATTGGCATTTCCGTAAACCACCGAGCATAAATCTTCTGTTTCTCCGAAAACGCTTATTGATATCGAAGGTGTACTTTCCTTATTTTCCTCATACAATGCCTGCAGTTCTTTCTTTATAGCGTCTCCGTCCAGATATGCATATTCACTGACGAACTGCTCATACTTCGATGACTCATCCAATTCCGATCCCGCAGTCGTAGTTCCTTCCTCTGACGCAGTTTCTTCCTCAGCCGTAGTTTCTTCCGCAGACACAAATAAACCGCCTCCGAAGATCGTCACTATAAAAAACAGCGCCAAAAATACAGCCGGCATCCTTAATATTCTACTTCTGACATTCTTGCTCAACACCCTTGCATGACTCCTTTATCACATTATCTTTTTATGTCAATCTTTATATTATTCCTTTATATTATTCTTTTTGTATTAATTTCTTTCAAATTAATCATTTAGCATTTATTCGTCCTACCCATAATATCACAAGTTTCCGCCTCTTTCCAGCAACTCGTCTTCCGGGTAGCAAAATACCGGTCATATTTTTCAATACAACCGGTATGCTCATTATTTCTCCAGATATTCTGCTATCGACTCAGCTGCCTTTATTCCGGCACCCATAGCCGCGATAACGGTCTTAGGACCGGTCACGGTATCGCCGCCGGCAAAAACACCCGGACGTGATGTTGCAAATGTGTCAGGATCTGTCGTGATATAGCCGCGAGAGCTCTTCTCAAGATCACCAAAGCTGTCATTGTCACTCTCACTTCCAATAGCCTCAATGATGCAGTCTACTTCAAGAACGAACTCTGAACCAGGGATCGGAACAGGCTTTCTTCTTCCTGATGCATCAGGCTCGGTAAGTTCCATCTTCTGGCACTTCAGGCCAACAGCCTTATCACCGTCTCCCACAACCTCTACAGGTCCGGTAAGATAGATGAACTCAACTCCTTCAGCCACAGCCTCACGAAGCTCCTTCGGATCTGAAGGCATCTCTGCCATGGAACGTCTGTAAACCACATAAACCTTCTGCACGCCCGGTACACGAGCCGCTGCACGGCACGCATCCATAGCCACATTTCCGCCGCCGATAACTGCTATCTTTTCAGCCTTCGGATATTCTTTTTTGATATTTGCATCATATAAGAAGCCTGATGCAGGGAGAACTCCCTCGAGCTCCTGTCCCGGTATTCCGAGACGAATGGACTTTCCGGCACCATTTCCGATAAATACAGCATCGAAGCCCTGCTCCATGATGGAATCAATGCTGATATCCCTGCCAAGTTCCTTTTCTGTATTTATAACTACGCCTGTTTTCTGAAGCTTCTCAAGCTCAGTATCAACTATTTCCCTAGGCAGACGGAACTCAGGAATACCATAGCTCAGTACACCGCCGGCCTTCTTCTCTTTTTCAAATACAGTTACCGCATAGCCCTTATCAGCCAGCTTTCCTGCACATGCGATGCCTGCAGGACCTGAGCCGATAACAGCAACACTTTTCTGCCTCTTCTCAGCCTCAGCAGCCGGATTTGCCTCTTCAACCACATTATGTCTATGCCAGTCAGCCACAAAGCGCTCCAGTGCACCGATCGCAACCGGTCGCCCCTTGTCACCGCGGACACATTTTCCTTCGCACTGAAGATACTGTGGGCAGACTCTTCCGCATACAGCAGGAAGAGCCGTTGTCTCTGTCAGTATCTGATAAGCCTCCTCGAAGGCTCCTTCAGTAATCTTCTCTATAAATGCAGGTATATTGTTATGGATAGGGCAGCCTGATGTCATACACGGATGCTCACGGCATTTCAGGCAGCGCAGCGCCTCACGGATCGCCATCTCTTCGGTGTAGCCCATAGCGACCTCGTCATTATTATTTACACGAACCTTAGGATCCTGCTCAGGCATGGCAGTTCCAACTTTACTAAGATTGATCACTACGCATTACCCCCTTTCTTATCCATAGCTCTGTGATGCAGCGCCTCATATCTCTCGCTTGCAGCTTCCTCACCCTTCTTAAACAGTGCTTCTGCCTGCTCAGGGAAACGAAGCTTCAGTGAATTGTATCTTACCTCACCCATCAGGAAGTCCTGATAGTTATCTGTAGGCTTGCTGCTGTCAAGCATCAGAGGGTTCTCGCCCTGCTCTGCAAGACGTGGATCATAACGAAGTAAATTCCAGTAACCTGAACGAACCGCATTACGCATCTCAGGCATACTCTTATTCATACCTGCCTTCACGCCATGATTGATACATGGTGCATATGCAATGATGAGCGATGGTCCGTCATAGCTTTCAGCCTCTTTAAGAGCCTTAAGTGTCTGTGCAGGGTTTGCGCCCATTGCGATCTGTGCCACATAAACATAGCCATAGGTCATTGCGATCTGAGCCAGATCCTTCTTCTTAACCTTCTTGCCGGAAGCCGCAAACTTGGCAACTGCCCCGACAGGTGTAGCCTTCGAAGACTGACCGCCAGTATTTGAATAAACCTCAGTATCAAATACGAGTACATTTACATTTTCACCGGAAGCGAGGACATGATCCAGTCCGCCGTAACCGATATCATAAGCCCAGCCGTCACCACCAAACAGCCATATAGACGGTTTGCTGAGGAGGTCAGAGTTATTTACTACATATGCTGCATTCTTATCTGTTTCAGCAAGCTTCTTACAGCTCTCAAGCAGTGCCTCACCGGCAGAAGCCGCCTTATCACTGTCATTCATAACGCTGAGCCACTTTTCAGCAGCCGCAGCCGTCTCCGGATCACTTTCCTTAAGAGCTTCAACTGCAGTCTTCAGCTCATTTCTTCTTGCATTTACAGCTGTTGCCATACCATAACCAAACTCGGCATTATCCTCGAAGAGTGAGTTTGCCCATGCAGGTCCGCGGCCATCCTTATTTACCGTATACGGTGTCGAAGGTGCCGAACAGCCCCAGATCATTGAACATCCGGTTGCGTTTGCAACGATCATTCTGTCGCCAAAAAGCTGTGTTACAAGCTTTGCGTAAGGTGACTCGCCGCAGCCAGGACATGCTCCCGAGAACTCCATAAGCGGCTGTGTGAACTGCGAACCCTTAACTGTATTTTTATTAAATGGTATCTGTCTGTCTTCGTTATGAACTGTTGCGAAGAGCTTGTCGTATTTAGCCTGCTCTCTCTCCATGAATTCCGTATCAACAGCCTTCATCTCAAGGGCCTTCTTACGAGCCGGGCAGACCTCTGCGCAGGAACCGCAGCCTGTACAGTCCTTAGCCGAGAAACCGAGTACAAAATACATATCCTTGGTACCCTTCATAGGCACAGCATCCGGATATTCCTTAGCTTCTTCAGCAGTCAGCACGAACGGTCTTACAACGCCGTGAGGACATACATATGCGCACATATTACACTGCATACAGTTGCCTGAGCACCAGTGTGGAAGATCCGCTGCGATACCACGTTTTTCGTACATTGCAGTACCTGAAGGAAGAACTCCGTTTGCAGTATCCACAAATACAGAAACAGGACAGTTGTCGCCGGTAAGTGTATTTGTTGGAACAAGTATATTGTTCAGATAATCTGTGTGCAGCTTATCGCGGCCCACAAGTTTCTGCGGAGCCGGATCAGCCGGAACAGTTTTCCAGCTTTCAGGAACCTTTACCTCATGAACACTATCCACACCGCCGTCAACAGCTGCGCAGTTCATATCCACGATATTCTGGCCCTTCTTAGAATATGTCTTAACGATGGCGTCCTTCATATAGCCGACCGCCTCGTTGATATCAATAATATTTGCGATATAGAAGTAAGCAGCCTGAAGAACGGTATTTGTACGTCTTGCGCCGAGTCCGACCTTCTTGGCTATATCAACCGCATCGCAGGTATAGAATCTGATATTATTTTCAGCGATGTATCTCTTAACCGCTGCAGGGATATGCTCCTCGAGCTCCTCATCGTTCCAGGTACAGTTAAGGAGAAATGCTCCGCCCGGCTTAACATCCTGCACCATCTCGTATTTTGTGAGATATGCAGAGTTATGGCATGCAACAAAGTCTGCCTGCTTTACATAGTAGGTCGACTTGATCGGGCTGTCTCCAAAACGA
>JAEEGF010986092.1_pt1 | contig 54294 bp, 54 predicted proteins | sample 9134171 | NCBI WGS metagenome assembly JAEEGF01 (sample SAMN16246542, study PRJNA631951) | gut metagenome | biome: gut microbiome; feature: rumen; material: AP-attached | host: Bos | place: Iran: Karaj | collected 2018-10 | reverse complement strand
ATGAAGGCCAGAAGCGTATCCGTTGTTGAAAAGTCAATCGCCTGCGGTATTGGTCTTAATATTGATGTTAAGAGTTCTCAGGGCGTTATGATTGTTGATGTCGGATATAATACAACCGAAATATCTATTCTTTCATTTGGCGGTATCGTAAAATCCAAGCTTGTAAAAATCGGCGGAAATAAATTCGACGATATCATAAAAGCAACAGTTAGAAAAGAATACAACCTTCATATCGGTTCAAAATCTGCAGAAGCATTAAAGATGCAGATTGCAGAGCTTAAAAGAAGCGGAGAGAAGGGTGTTGTTTACGGTAGAAACGTAGCAAGCGGACTTCCCGTTGAATGCATGGTTGATCCTATTGTGCTTGAGAACTGCTTAAGAGAAAGCTTTTTGCAGATTACCGATAATGTTAAGGAACTTCTCGAAAGTACTCCTCCCGAAATAGGTGCAAATATCTATAAGCAGGGTATTTACATTACAGGCGGCGGCAGTATGGTAAGTAACCTTTGTCAGAATGTTGCAAACGGTACCGGCCTTAAGGTAAATACATCAGATAATGCTGAAAACAGTGTTATTTTCGGTCTTGCAGAAATTATTAGAAACAATAAGAAGTATAAGAATTTAACTTTTGAAGTATAATGAGCCCTTTAGTAAGAAAACCTCAGGAAAAATACAAACTGCCTACAAAATACTGGTTGCTGATTCTTTCGGCAATCTGTGTTATTTTGATGCTTTTTACATTCGTTTTTGACATTCCTTTAAGACCTTTAAACGAAGTTGTTTCCGTAACTGTTGTTCCTTTACAGAAAGGAATCAGTATCGTCGGAGAGAAGCTTTATTCCAGAAAAGAAATGGTCAAGCAGATGAATGAACTGGTTGATCAGAACAACAAGCTAATGAAGCAGGTTAATGAGCTTACCATGGAAAACGATATCCTTATGCAGGATAAAATTGAACTTAACTCATTAAGAATCCTTTATCAGCTTGATGAAACATATTCTGATTATCCCAAGACAGGCGCCAGAGTTATTTCAGGTTCCACAGGCAACTGGTTTTCAACATTTATTATCGATAAAGGTTCAAATGACGGTATGAAAGTCGGCATGAACGTATTGGCCGGCGGCGGACTGGTAGGAAGAATTACCGAAGTCGGAGCAAACTGGTCCAGAGTTTTAAGTATTATAGACGATACAAGCAATGTTTCATGCATGGTTTTAACAACTAACGACCATTTAATGGTTTCAGGAAGCCTTTCAACCATGGAAAACGGATATATTACTTTTAACCAGCTTTCCGAAAACGCAAAAGGCGTAGAAGTCGGAGATAAAATCGTTACAAGCAATATTTCCGATGTTTATTTGCCGGGAATTCAGGTTGGTATCATTTCTTATATGGAAAAGGATTCCAATCATCTTTCGGTGTCGGGTTATATTACCCCGAGTGTTAACTTTGAGCATATCAGTGAAGTACTGGTAATTACCAAGCTTAAGACCGAACTCGAATAAGGAAAAGAATGAAAAGATTTTTCATAGATTTAGCTTTAATACTTATCTTTTTCGTATTGCAGACGACAGTCTTTCCCATGTTAAAAATATCCAGCATTATTCCGAACATTCTTATTATTTTGGTATCCTGTTCGGGCTTTATGCAGGGGGACAGGGAAGGAATGTTTGTCGGTTTTGCATGCGGTCTTTTACTGGATGTCTGTTCATTTGACATATTCGGTTTTTATACCATCCTTTTTATGCTCATAGGTTATTTAAACGGTTTGCTTCATAACTTCTTTTATCTTAAAGACCTTAAAATTCCTGCAATCATGATTATAAGCAGCGACCTGGTTTGCTGCTTTGCCACATATTTTTTCCTGTTCTTATTAAGAAGCAGGTTTGATTTTGGATTTTATTTTTTAAACATTATTTTACCCGAAGTGGTTTATACGGTTCTTGTGGCCGTTATCATTTATCCTTTGCTCTGGGTAATCGAAGCTTATGTATTTAAAAAGAAAAACGCGGAGAGTTCATAAATGTTTGAACGTTTCAGAGAAGAATTAAAAAGTTTTTTAAAATCGCGTCTTCTTTTGCCGATTTGCTTATTTATTGCAATCGGTGTTGTTCTTATTGTCAGAATTTTTAATCTTCAGATCATAAAAGGTGAAGAATTCGTAAATAACTATGAACTTAAAATCATCCGTGAAAAATCTATAGACGGTATCAGAGGAAATATTTACGACCGTAACGGATATCTGCTTGCATACAATGTTCTTTCATATGACGTTAACTTTGAAGACGTTATCGAATCCGGTAAAACCAAAAATATGCAGCTTAATAACACCATTTACGAGGTGTACAAGATATTAGAAAAAAACGGCGATGATTTTAACATGGATTTTAAAGTCTATGTGAATGAAAACGATGAATATGCATTCAGCGTTGAAGGAACGCAGCTTTTAAGATTTTTAGCCGATATTTACGGTCATGCAAAAACTCAGGATTTAACTTATCAGGAAAAGAATTCCACCCCTGAAGACGTAATTAATTATTTCTGTGACAGAAAGAAATATGCAGTCGGTTATTATGAAAACCCCAATGATAAGGAATCATTCGTAATAGGTGGCGGATATACCAAGGAAGAGGTTATAAGAATTGTAGCCGTTCGTTATGCTCTTTCCTTAACCGGTTATCAGAAATACATGGGTACCACAATAGCCAAGGATATTTCTGAAAAATCCGTTGCAAGTATTTTGGAGCATGAAAATACACTTCCCGGTGTAACCGTAAACCAGAATTCCGTCAGAAGATATAACGATCCTTTCTATTTCTCTCAGATAATCGGCTATACAGGTATGATTTCACAGGAAGAATATGATTTATATTCCCAGGATGAAAACAGCGATTATACTTTAAACGATTATGTTGGTAAAACAGGTATCGAATATTCCCAGGAAGCTTATTTAAAGGGTGTTAAAGGTAAGGAAACAGTTTATGTAGACGTTCTCGGTAAAGTGCTTGATTCCACCAAGACTAAAGAAGAGAAGACCGGTAACGATATTTATCTGACAGTTGACAGGGATTTACAGATAGCGATTTACAATCTGCTGGAGCAGAGAATCGCAGGTATTCTTGTTTCCAAAATCGATAACATAAAAGAATTTACAATGACAGAAAATACCAAGCAGGCGGATATTAAGATTCCGATTGATGATGTATATTTTCAGCTTATCAACAATAATGTTATCGATTTAAACCATATTTCAAAGCCCTATGCTTCAGAAACGGAACAGGAAGTATATAATGCTTTTGTCGCCAGACAGGATGATGTTTTCGTAGAAATCAAAAACGAACTTTACGAAGAAAAGCCTAAGGCATACAGGGATCTGCCTAAGGAATATCAGATTTATCAGAGTTATATTGTTAACTATTTAATGTCTGACAACGTAAAGATTCTTGATAAGGATCTTATTAACCAGGAAGATGAAATGTATATCGCCTGGACCACCGATGAGACTATTTCCCTTAAAGATTATCTGACATACTGTATCAATATGAACTGGATTAATGTCAATAATCTTAATATGAGTACGAAATATTCGGATACTCAGGAAATCTACGACAAGATTGTTGATATCACTCTTGAGAAGCTTCGAAACAACAAAGAATTCTCAAAGAAAATCTATAAATACATGATTGCCGGAAATTATATTTCAGGAAGACAGCTCTGCATCATTTTATACGATCAGAACTTAATCGATGTTCCCGGAGATAAGGTTGCCGCACTTAAGCAGGGCAGAATCTCGTCATATGTGTTTATGACAGACCTCATAAAAGAATTAAAGATTACTCCCGCACAGCTTGCATTGGAACCCTGTTCAGGTTCATGTGTAGTTACAGATGTAAATACAGGCGATGTTTTGGCACTTGTTTCATATCCTTCTTACGATAATAACAGGCTTGCCAATTCGGATAATAATTATCTTGCCGCTTTAAATAACGATTATTCGAGACCTCTTTGGAATTATGCAACACAGTACAGAAGTGCTCCCGGTTCCACATTTAAGCTTGTTTCATCTGTTGCAGGTCTTGAAGAAGGCGTAATTGATTTGAGTTCAACCATTCAGTGTAAAGGTTATTTCGACAAATTAACCGGTGTAGTTCATAAATGCTGGATTTCACCCGGTGCACACGGAAACCTTAACGTTGAAGGAGGTATTGCTAATTCCTGTAACTGCTTCTTTTATGAGGTTGGTTACAGACTCGCCAACGACAACGGTGTTTATAATCCGAAACTTGGAATCCAAAGAATGTATACTTATGCCGACATGTTTGGACTTTCTGAAAAATCAGGTGTTGAAATAGCAGAATCAGAGCCTAATGTGTCAGATGACTTACCTGTTCCTTCTATGATTGGTCAGGGTACTCATGCCTATACAACTGTCGGACTTTCAAGATATGTAACAGCAGTTGCTAATAAAGGTACGGTTTATAACTATACACTGATTGATAAAATCTATGATTCAAACGGCGAACTTTATCTCGACAATTCGGCTGAAGTCAGAAATTACATTACACTCGACCAGACTGTATGGAATACTCTTCAGAGAGGTATGAGAGAAGTAGTAGAACATAAGGCATATTTTGATTACGATCTTGAAGTTGCCGGTAAAACAGGTACCGCACAGGAAGCATGGAACGAAGCCTGCCACGCTTTGTTTATATCATATGCACCTTATGCAAACCCTGAAATATCAGTAACTGTTCGAATCATGAACGGTTATGATTCAAACAACGCAGCACAGGTTGCAAAAGATGTATATGCTTATTATTACGGTATATACGAACAGGATGAACTGTTAAACGGTGAAGCTAACACGCCTATAAATAACGGCCAGGCCGGAGATTAATATGTTTAAGAATTATAAGTTAAAAGACTACGATTTTAAGTTAATATTGTATCTTTGCATTATAACAATCATCGGAATTCTGCTTGTAAATTCAGCTCAGCCTGAAAATACCAGAAAACAGCTGATGGGATTTGTTGCCGGACTTGCCATTATGATTATTCTGTCATTTATTGACTATCATATATGGCTTAAAATATGGCCTGTTTACTATTTTCTGATGGTAGGCCTCCTTGTAGCGGTGCTCATAAAAGGTAATACTGCACTTGGTGCAAAGAGATGGTTTACGCTTTTTGGTATCAGGTTCCAGCCCTCCGAAGCGGCAAAAATTTTGTTGATTCTGTTTTTTGCACAGTTTATAATGAAGTTTAAGGAGCGAATCAACCAGTGGTACATGATTTTAATCATGATTGTACTGGCTGCGCCTCCTATGGCACTTATATTTAAAGAGCCTGACTTATCTACAACAATTGTATTTGCTTTAATATTCTTAAGCATATTGTTCCTGGGAGAAATAAATTACCGATACTTCATTGCATTGGCTGCGGTCGGAATTCCGGCATTTATTATTGTATTTCTCTTACTGATTCAGCCTGATTCGGTACTGGTTGGTAAAAACGGTGAAGACGGACTGATAGAACAGTATCAGCAGTTAAGAGTTCTGGCATGGCTTCATCCCGATGAATACGAGCTTGAGGAAGCTTTCCAGCAGCAGAATTCCATAATGGCGATAGGTTCCGGTCAGCTGACCGGTAAAGGCTTAAACAATACAGGTGTCAATTCGGTTAAAAAAGGTAACTTTATTTCCGAACCTCAGACAGACTTTATCTTTACGATAGCAGGAGAGGAACTTGGCTTTGTCGGATCTTCGACAATTATCATTCTCCTGATGCTGATTACTATAGAATGCTTTATTGTGGCCTTTAAAGCCGCGGATTTGCCCGGCAGGATAATTGCCGGGGGTATGGGAGCCTTCATAGGGTTCCAAAGCACTATTAATATCTGCGTAACTACGGGACTTTTCCCGAATACGGGTATTCCGCTTCCGTTTGTAAGTTACGGCCTTACTTCTTTGCTTGTTATTTATATAGGTATGGGATTTGTAATGAATGTCCGCCTTCAGAAGCAGAGAAAATTTAATAACGACTAAAAATATTAAGCAAAATATATGGGGTAAAAAATATGAACATTGCACTCATTGCACATGATGCAAAAAAGAAACTGATGCAGAATTTTTGCATAGCTTATCGGGGGATTCTTTGCAAAAATGAACTGTATGCTACCGGTACCACCGGAAGACTTATCGAAGAGGTTACAAATCTCAATGTACATAAGTTTCTGGCAGGCCATCTCGGCGGCGAACAGCAGATCGGCGCTCAGATTGAGCACAATCAGATTGACCTTGTTATTTTCTTAAGAGATCCGTTGACACCCAAGTCACATGAGCCTGATCTGAACAATGTTATACATCTCTGTGATGTACACAACATTCCTTTGGCCACTAATTTAGCCAGCGCGGAACTTCTTATCAAATCACTTGACAGAGGAGATTTAGAGTGGCGTGAAATGTATAAATAAATATACTTTATCTATAATTGCTGTTCTTATGTTGTCTTTTTTGTGTGCCTGCAAAAAGGACAACATTCCTTATGCATTTGAAAGAAATTCGACATCGCCCACGCTTGCCGTATCAAATGCGAATACTCTTTATCTTGAATCGAATACATTTGCAAAAGATTTGTGCATTGACGAAGGTGGCTACAAACCTGTAGTTTTAAATTCGTCTTATGCGGCAGGTCTTTTTGACATTAACTCAAAATCCGTTATTTACGGTCAGAATATGTATGAAGAGTTAACCCCTGCAAGTATTACCAAACTTTTAACCGCTTTGGTAGTATTAAAACACTACGATTTAAACGAAACTCTTACATTTACGGAAGAATGTGAAATTAATGTGGCAGGAGCACAGAAGCTTGGATTAGAGCCCGGAGACAAGTTAACCGTTGAGCAGGCTTTAAATATACTTCTTTTATTTTCTGCAAACGATGTTGCAAACCTTCTGGCTATTAACTGTGACGGCGGCTATGTTGAGTTTTTAAGATTAATGAAGGAAGAGGCTGAAAGTCTGGGCGCAACTCATACAAATTTCGTCAATCCTCACGGTCTTACCGAAGAAGGTCATGCTTCAACCGTATATGATCTTTATCTTATATTAAATGAGCTTACAAAGAATGAAAAATTCTTAAAAATCGTCAACCAGAGCGGTTATACAACTTCATACACCAAGGCTGACGGAACAATTAAGACAATTGAACTTAATTCGACCAATTTATATCTTAACGGATCCAGAGAAGTTCCCGGCGGATATACGGTTATCGGAGGCAAAACAGGAACCACCGACGCAGCAGGTAAATGCCTTATTCTTTATTTTAAGGATTCGGCTGAAAATCCCTATATTGCGTGCATTTTAAAGTCCGAAGATTACGATACATTATATGCCGATATGGATGCTCTTATTTCGAGTGCGAATTAAGTCTATCGTCTTGTTTTTTGAACTGAAATCAACTATAATATTTACATGCACTAAACTATAATATTTCCAATCGGAGGTGTGTTACAATGGTCAATTTAATAACAGGCAAGAACGGAAAGGGCAAATCCAAATTTTTGCTCGAAAAAGTAAACTCTCAGGTAAAGGAGATTTTAGGAAACATCGTATATCTTGATACATCAACCAAGCATATGTACGAACTTAATAATAAGATTCGTCTTATCAATGCTTCGGAATACAATATTTCATCAGGCGATATGTTTATAGGTTTTCTTCTCGGAATCATTTCCGGCGATCACGATATTCAGGAACTTTATTTCGACAATTTCTTAGCATTGTCACATACTTCGATAGAGGATTTGGAAACAATCATTACACAGCTCGATGAACTGAGCAAAAATTTCGGAATAGACATTTATGCAGCTATTTCCACAACTGACGGGGATATTCCCGAATCTCTTAAAGATAAGGTTATGGAAGCATTATAAAATAGATAATAAATTCAAGTTTATAATAAAGCCTCGGTTTTTCCGGGGCTTTATATACGAAAAGAGCAATGCAGAGCAGATTCGATTTTAACAACGAAGGCAACAACAAAAGAAGAGGCATTAAGACCGAGAATCAGTCACAAAAAAGTGATTCCAAAGCGAAGAGTACTAAGAATAACAAGAAAAATGACGAGGAATCTTCACCTAAAAAAGGTCTTTTATTCTTTCCTAAAAGAAACATCATTTCTTTCAGGATTATTTTTTATGCTTTCATTGCTTTAATCGCTGCTTATCTCATATATAACGGATATAAATACGTTAATTCAAAGAACATTTCCACATACCAGGTAAAAGAAGGCGCTTTAAGCGAGCAGAATTCATATACCGGACTTATTTTGCGTGAGGAACAGCTTTATTATGCAAAGAGCTCCGGTTATTACAATTTCTATTTAAAAGAAGGCGAAAAAGCTTCTCATAATGATCTTGTATATTCCATAGACGGTTCCGGAAAGATAAAGGAAATGATGACCAATCAGACCGGTGATGCAAGTACGCTTTCACAGGACGACCTGGTTGAGATTAAAAGCGAAATAGTAAAATTCTCGAAAGAATACTCACCTGCTGATTTCGTAGATGTATATGATTTTAAAGATGATTTGGACAGTATCAGTCTTAAAATGTCCAATTTATATATCTTAAACAAGATTTCCTCAATGAGCTTAAACGGCACCAATGTAAACAAGTATTACTGTGCCGACGGAGCAGATAATGCCAAGACAGGCTATGTCGTTTATTATTATGACGATTATGAGGATGTTAAGCTTGAAGACATTAATTCTGCGTATTTCGACAAAGATCGCGAATATACGCGTCATATGATCGCAAATAATGAAATTGTTGAAGAAGGTGATTTTGCATATAAACTTGTCACATCCAATACCTGGCAGCTTGTATTCCCGATAGAAGAGGAGAAGGCTAAAGAATTTGACGGAAAAGAGATGAAAGTCAAGTTCTTAAAGAACCAGGAGACCCTTAAAGGTAAAGTAAAAATTATCGATGCAATTGCACCGGGCAAAAATACTTCAATTGAAAAGATCTGCGTTGTTACATTCAATGTTTCCGTTGCAGATTATTTAAACAACAGATTTATTGATTTTGAAATCTTTATGAATGAAAATTCGGGATATAAGGTTCCAAAGAGTTCGGTTGTAGAAAAAGAATTCCTGCTTATTCCCGATACTGTTGCGTTTGATTTTAATGATACAACCAATACGGTTTGCGTTAAACTTGATAAATATCTTGAAGACGGTACAAAGACATATGTAACGACAGAGCTTAATGTTTATCGTACAGACGGCGGAGAATACTATGTTGACGGAAATATAGTTAAACTCGGCAATACCGTCTATGGTGCAGACGAAGTCACATCATATACAATTAATCGAACAGCGACTCTTTTAGGAGTTTATAAGATAAATCAGGGCTATGCCGATTTTAAAAACATTAAGAAGCTTTACGAGAACGAGGAATATATAATCATTGATCCTCAGTATACTATGATTAAGCCTTACGATTACATAGCTCTCGATGCGTCCAAAGTAAAAGACAACGAATATATTTATGAGTGATTTTGCAGAAGATACTAAAGCAACAGAAGAAATCGAAGAAAATGACGGCAAAAAGATAAATTTCTGGAAAGTATTGGGAATAGTAATCCTTTTGCTGTTATTTATTTATACTGCTTTTACATGCTTAAGAACGCTTAATTTAAAGTATAATATAAAAAAATATTACGGCATTTCAAAATTTACAATCACTGATTACCGGATGAAACCCGAGTCCAAAGAAGTGTTTAATTCTTTCTTCTGGTACGGAGACGAAATTAAATATCCTTTGTTTTATTTCAGCGGAAAAGAATCGAATGAAAACTATGAAAGTGGGTATACTGATTTCTTTGGTAATCTTGTGCTGGATTCATTTGCTGAAGATTATTATCACGATGATATCAAGAATTATTTTATAAATTCCGTTGATTTTAAAAATAATTTTCCGGATGTCAAATATTTTGTTTCCGAGCTTTCATATAACAGAATGACGCTTACAAAAGAAAGCAGGGATTTTGACGAATATCTGCATTCATCGGTTGTTGTAACAAAAAAAATAAACGGTGGTTATCCAAACATTCTTGTATATTTAAATACTGATGATTACGATACGGTACTCGATATAAAAAGAACCTTAAGAAAAAACAATTTTCCTGTCTACGTTGAGTTTAGATACAATTCAGAATTAACTGATGAAACTAAAGAGGCCGATTTGCATTATTATCAAAAAAAAATAGGAGATTATTATCCTTTCGGTGAAACTTATGATGCAGGTGTTCTGGGTGAACCGTATATAAAAGAATATCGTTTGAAATATAAAGACACTGACAAGTATGCTGCATATGTACAAATAATAGAAGACGGTAATATTAAAACTGACTATGTTTTATATGCTAACGGAAATATTGTTAAAACAGAATATCATGGCGATACTAAAATAGAGATGAATGCATCACTTTATAATGTAGATTATCAGTATGTTTACAGATTCTTTTCAACTAGTTTTATGGATAATTATAAGACTGACAAAGATGATGTTAAATCAGGTCCGATTTGTAATGTTTACTTAAGACAGGGAATGTTTGTCACATCAGAAATGGAGTTTATTCATAAGGATTGTGACTATAAAACTAAATATGACGAGGAAGTTATAGAATTAGGCGATAAAGAGATAAATACATTTCATTTATACAGTGTTAAAGCTGATGATGAAGTGATATTACCGTTGTTATTTTATTTTGAAAAATACTTTACAGAAGGATTATAATGAGCGAATTACTTGATAATATCAAAGATGTTGAAAAGAATATCGATTCTTCGGTTAATAAAAGTAACAGAAACAGAGAAGATGTTACTCTGATTGCTGTCAGTAAAACCAAGCCTACAGAAATGATACAGAAATTGTATGATGCTGGCTACAGGGATTTTGGCGAGAACTATGTTCAGGAATTAAGTGAAAAAATGAATTCGCTTCCTGACGATATCCGCTGGCATATGATCGGACATCTTCAGACCAATAAGATTAAGTATATTATTGATAAGGTATACATGATTCATTCTGTGGATTCGATTCATCTTGCACAGGCCATTGGAAAAGAAGCTCGTAAAAGAAATATGACTGCCAAAATTCTTTTGGAAGTAAATGTGGCAGAAGAAGATACCAAGTTTGGTTTTACGAGCGAAAACCTTGAAGAGAATTTCAGACAGATTAAAGATATCGAAGGTATCGAAGTTCTGGGCCTTATGACGAGTGCGCCATATGTAGAAAATGCCGAAGAGAACCGTCAATATTTTGTGAAATTACGGTCTTTAATGGTTGACCTGAAAGATAAAGGATTATATAATAAAAACAGGTTTTTTCTGTCAATGGGAATGACTTGTGATTACACGGTAGCCATTGAAGAAGGTGCTGATTTTGTAAGAGTCGGAACCGCAATCTTTGGTGCCAGAAAATATGTTTAGGAGGAATTCAAAGTGGTTAGCAGCGTAATGGATGTATTTGACGACGATAAAGAAGAAGGAAAGAAAAAATCTGGAGGGTTTTCATCATTGCTTAAGAGATCTTCAAACAAAAACAGCGGTTCAGGTTCAAGCAGTTTTGAAATTTGCAATATAATTGCAAGTTCTTTTGACAACGATTCATACGAAATTGCTGATACTTTATTAAACGGAAGAGCAGTTATCCTTGATTTATCAAAGGTTAACAAGGCAGTTGGTCAGAGACTTATCGACTTCACAGCCGGCAGCGTATACGCAATCGACGGTTCAATGCAGAAAATCTCTGAATTCATTTTCCTTATCTGTCCTGCAGAAGTTGGTATCGTAGGCGATAAGAGAGACGAAGACGAAGAAGCTGACAGCATGCTGTAATTAAACTAAATATAATATGGGCAGGGAATATCCCTGCCCTTTTTTATAGTAAAATTTATCTAAAAGGATTTACCGAAATGATATCTAAAGAAGCTTTTAAAGAATTAAGTGTATCAAATATTAAGGGCTCTGACCCTAAAGATTACATTACTTTAATGTCACATGCTCTTAGACTTGGCGCATTATATAAAGCTAAGTTTTTTATGTGGCTTGAGAACAATAATTACGAGCTTATAGCACAGGATGAGGAGACTCTTGAACATTTTATCAAAGAAGCCTTAAACGTGCATAAAAAGGCTTATGATGAAGCAGAAGAGAGTGATATATATTTTGCCGATAATATTTTTTATGAGGTATTTAAAGAAACAGGTAAATTCACGGAAGCAGACTGTGTTTCGTTAAGCCTTGTTTTGCTCGCGTTTGTATCATTTAAGTCAGATCTGATTTCAAACGAAGAATATCTCGAGATCAGAGATCTGCTTGTTCCTTATAAAGTAATGATTTCGCAGTGTAAATGTAAAGCTAAGGATTTATTTGATATTTATAAGAAGCAGACTGAAAAATCTGACGGAAATACAAAGCTTTTATGCAAGCTTGGAAAAGGTATTGAAACAAGCCTTCCCGGCGACGAAATTATTTTATCAGCATTTGAAGAGATTACCTATGACGAAAAGTCCTGGGAAAAGGAATAAATGAGCGATTTTACGACTTATAAATTCATAGCGGACGATAATGAGGACAGAATAGACGTTTTTTTAAGCAACGTCTATAAAGATGCGTCCAGAACTTATATTCAGAAGCTCATAAAAGAAGGAAACATCACCGTAAACGGTAAAATCTGTTCAAAATCTTCATATAAATTAAAAGAAGATGATGAAATAGATTTAAATGTTCCTGATCCTTTACCTTTAGAAATTCTTCCCGAAGACATTCCTTTGGATATCATTTATGAGGATGATGATTTTCTGATTGTTAATAAGCCTAAGGGAATGGTTGTTCATCCTGCATGCGGACATTTAGACGGAACACTTGTAAATGCTTTGTTGTTTCACTGTAAAGACGCATTATCAGGCATTAACGGCATTTTAAGGCCCGGAATCGTACACAGAATAGATAAAGACACTTCAGGCTCATTAATTATTTGTAAAAACGATTTTGCGCACAGAAACATCGCAGATCAGTTAAAAATACATTCTATTAAGAGAGTTTATTGGGGAATAATAAACGGACGACTCAAAGAATCAGAAGGTAAGGTAGATATTTATATCGACAGAGATAAAAACGATCGTAAAAAAATGGGCGTATGCGATTCTTTACATGGTAAGAAGTCAATTACTCATTACAAGGTTTTAAAAGAATTTGACGGTTATTCTTTGGTTGAATTTACTTTAGAGACCGGCAGAACGCATCAGATTAGGGTTTCCATGGCGTATTTAAACCATCCGATTTTAGGAGATACGGTATACGGCTCGCCCAAGAACAAATTCGGTGTTGAAGGACAGGTTTTACACGCTAAAACCATAGGATTTATGCATCCTACGAAGAATGAATATGTTGAATTTGATGCTCCTTTAAATCCTGAATTTGCACGCCTGCTTAAGATTCTGGATAAATAGAAAAACTGTTATTTTAAGCGAAAATATAGTATAATTTAAATAGAAACATGGGATAAATGAAAAACTTTTTATGAGGGGATTACATATGAAAGATTTCATCATTTCTATCGGCAGACAATACGGTTCAGGCGGACATGAGATAGGAGAGAAGCTGGCAGAGAAGTTAGGCGTCAAATTCTATGATAATGCTCTTATTGACCGTGTATCAAAGGAATCAGGGCTTTGCAAGGAAATAATCATGGAACATGACGAAAAGCCCACATCCAGTTTTCTTTACAATCTTGTAACAGATCCTTATTCAATCAGTTTTAACAGAGGTTCCGTAACAGACATGCCTTACGGACAGAAAATCTTTTTAGCGCAGTATGAAACAGTTAAAAATATTGCCAGCGAAGGTTCATGCGTAATTGTAGGCAGATGTGCAGATTATATCCTAAAGGATAACGAAAAACTTATCTCAATATTCATTTATGCTGATAAAGACTTCCGTCTTAAAAGAATTGCTGCAGAAAAACCTGAAATGTCTGAAAATAACTTAAACGGACTTATTGATAAAAAAGATCGTGCTCGTGCAAGTTATTATAATTATTATTCAGACTCAAAGTGGGGCCGTGCATCATCATATGATTTGTGTATAAACTCTGCAAAAACCGGTATTGAAGGCGCTGTTAAGCTTATAGAAGATTACATCCAACTATTCGCAAAAGAATAATTTAACGCAGAGTTAAGGCTGTAAAAGTAGTGGAAAGTGGTATTTTTAAGCCGCCTTAACTACTGCGTTAAATTATTTGTGTGGTTAACGATTAAAAATATACGCTTATAATCTATTGTGATTATTATATTTTTCATCCGCACTTTTGCTTTTATAAATATATATCTTAAATTAAATTTATCTCAAATTATTATTTGTATATTTATATTTTTAGAAATCAAATAAAAAAGCCGAAAATTTGATATTATTATCAATTTCCGGCTTATTTTATTAATAAGTATCTTTATATTATAAACTTATTTATTTTCTTGGTTTTCGTCTGTATTTTCATTATTTTCAGACTTATTTTCATTAATTTCCAAATTATCCGCCTTATTCTTGAAAACTTCCTTAGCTAAACGTTTTTGTTCTTTTTCTTTACGTTTTTCTTCCTTTAAGGCAAGTTTTTCGGCTTTTTTACGAGCCAATTCGACGCTTGGAAGTTCTTTGTCGATAAATTGCTTACTTTCAAGGTCAATATGATCCAGATAAATATAATCGCCGGTATCGCGTGATAATTCTTTGTTTCGAAGCGTTATGTCAAGTGCTGACTGAATTAATGTATAAATTACAGCCATCAAAGGAACGCCGATAATCATACCCGGAATTCCCCAGAATCCGCCAAATACGGTAATCGCGAAAATAACCCAGAAACTCGAAATTCCCGTCGATGAGCCGAGAATCTTGGGTCCGATGAAATTTCCGTCCAATTGCTGCAGAATAATGACGAAAATAAGGAAATAAAGCGCATGTAAGGGATTTATTACCAGTAATAAGAAAAGACACGGAATTGCGCCGATAATCGGTCCGAAAAACGGAATTATATTGGTTACACCAATAATTAAAGCAAGCAATACCGGATATTCCATACGCATTATCTGACAGCCGATAAAGCATAGAATTCCGATTATAAAAGAATCCACGATTTTTCCGATGATAAATCCTGCGAATTTGTCGCTGGCCATACGTACATTTTTTATGATTACATTACCGTTTTTGGCGTTAAAAATCGAATATACGATCTTTTTTGCCTGGCCTTTAAAGAGCTCCTTTTTAGATAAAACATATATAGATACAATAAAACCGATTACAAAGTCTTTTAATGCCTGGAATAATAACAGCAAATAAACCGATGATTTTGATGCTAGCTGTGTAAGCCATGGAACCAGTTTTGTATCTGTCCAGTCACTAATTATTTCTTCGTTTTCTTTTATGTAATTTCCTAAATATTTGTAAACTTCAGGATATTTGAGCGTCAGATTGTTTAACCAGTCGAGAAAATTTTCTTTATATTTGGGAAATAAAATCGAAATATTAACAATACTGTCGCTGATCTGCGGAATTACGGCGATTATAAAGCACGCAAGCAGAATCAGAATAAACATATATGAAAATACCATCGATAAAACTCTGTAAAGGTTCTTTTTCCATTTCGGCAGATAACGTCTGTCGGGAGCTTTTTTGTCAAAAATTGTAAAAAACGAAACTTCAAACCATTTCATCAGAGGATTTACCAGGAATGCAATAACAAATCCCAAGATTATAGGCAATAAAATCTTAACCAGAGCTGCAATGGCATTTCTGATTGCCACATTCTGATTAAGCAGGAAATTAAACAAAACCACAATTGAAAGAACAACAAGTGCAGTTACACCCCAGTATAAATATTTCTTATCCCACTTAAATTTCATGCTTCTTCCTCTTCTACCAAATCTTTTAATAGTTCATCTCTTTTCTTCTTTACAGCCTGTTTATAAAAACCTTTTGAAGTTGACTTTTCAGCTTCGATTAAAGCGTCATTATAAGTTTTTTCTATAAGCTCTTTATCTGTTACATTAGCAAATTTATACTTATCAAGTAAAAATGCATGGTATAAAAACGGTTCGTTAGATTTTAAAATATCCAGGATTGAATCAGCTTCATTGAACTCTTTTTTGAATAAAAGATATTTAAGCTTTGTTTCGTATAAAACATTGGTTAAATAATCATATTTAGCAATACAAAGATTAAATAAAGGACTGAAAATCGAATATATTTCTTCGACTTTTTCTGCATTGTTTTTTTCAACATAAAAGCTGATTGCGGTATCCAAAAGGCCGAAATATGTGACCATATTAGCTCTCATAGGATTATTTGATTCGATCTTCATCTTATCTTTTAATTCTATAAAATCGAAGTCATTAAGTAACTCTTCCGCTTCGTCGTACCTCTCTTCCATCGCCAGATAATTTATCATCATATTAACGCTTCCGACATATCCTACGCTGGCTTTGTTTTTCTTATAAGTATTTTTTCTTTTAGAAGCTGCATTGTAAACGGTTTCCGTAAGTCCGTTATACATTAATTCATTGTTAAATAGCTTCATGAAATTAAATTCTTTTATGGTCGAGACGCCTATTATTATGAAGGATACAACAAAAACAATGCAAATAAGGCTCCAGAAAATGATTCTCATGATATTCCATGTCAAATCATAATATTGAGGAACAGCTATTTTTACGACCGTTAATATAATTCCGCAGCAAAGTCCGCAAAATGCTCCAATAGCCAGTGAAACGATTAATTTAACAATGTTTTTGCCCATGTTATCCTCTAATTATCTGATATACATACAATAAAATTATAAACCATAAATTATTATAATTCTATATAAATATGATATAATCAGTATGGTAAAAAAGAAATAAAAAGGTTTAAAAATGAAACTTCAGCAGATAATGTCAAAAACGCGAAAAGCGGTTGATGACTACAATATGATAAATGAAGGAGATGTAATTGCAGTTGGCATTTCCGGAGGAAAAGATTCCCTGGCTTTGCTACATTCTCTGGCAGGCATGAGAAGGTTTTACCCTAAGAACTACTCTCTCATCGCCATTACATGCGATCTCGGCTTTAAAAATGTTAATTTTGACGATATTAAAAAGATATGTGAGGAACTTGAAGTCGAATATGTAATCGTCGAATCTGACATTTCTGATATCGTATTTAATGTAAGAAAAGAAGAAAATCCTTGTTCCTTATGCGCCAAAATGCGTAAAGGCGCAATGTATAATTATTTAAAGGACCGAGGAATTACAAAAATTGCTTATGCCCATCATCAGGACGACGTGGTCGAGACATACATGATGTCTTTAATATACGAAGGCAGACAGAATACATTCTCTCCCGTTACATTCCTTGACAGAACCGGAGTAACAGTAATAAGACCTTTCATTTATATGAAAGAAGCCGATATTATCGGATTTGTTAAAGCAAACAATGTACCTGTTTTAAAATCTCCATGCCCCGTGGACGGCTTTACAAAAAGGCAGTACGCAAAAGACCTCATAAAAGAAATAAACGACGAGGCTCCGGGCGTAAGGGAAAGAATATTTACTGCTATTCAGAATTCAAACATAAAAGGCTGGAATAAAGGTAACTGATGGAAAAGAAATCTTTAAACTATCATGAAAGTTTAAAAGCGAAAAATGTACTTAAATTAAGGGAACTTTTAAAAAGACTCCCTTCTTTTTGTGCGGATTATTTCATAGGTAAAAATGATGTTATTTCTTCCAGAACAAAGATTGCTTACGCTTACGATTTAATAGTTTTCTTTGAATATCTGCATGAAAATGAAGATAAATTCAAATATCCTATTCAGGACTATAAAATAACAATTCTTGATGAAATCACAAGAAACGACATACTCTTTTATATGGAATATTTATCTTACTATGAAAAAGAAGGTAAGGTATATACTAATGACGAACGCGGAAAAGCCAGAAAACTTGCTTCTTTAAAGAGTTTTTATCATTATTATTTCGTAAATGAACTTATAAAAACCAATCCTGCGGATCTTGTTCCTATGCCAAAACTTCATGAAAAAGAAATCATTCGTCTGGATGTAAATGAAGTTGTCGATCTGCTTGATTTAGTTGAAAACGGAGCCAAGCTTACCAAGGGTGAATCAAGATTTTTTGACAGGAACGCTACCAGAGATTTTACGATACTTACCGTAATGCTTGGTACCGGAATCCGTGTGTCTGAATGTGTAGGCCTTAATATTTCTGATGTTGATCTTGATGAATTCAGGTTTAAAGTAAGAAGGAAAGGCGGTAAGGAAGCAATTATTTACTTTGGAGACGAAGTCTGTGATGCACTTTCCAATTATCTTGATTTAAGAAATACCATCATTCCTGTAGAAGGTAATGAAGATGCACTTTTCCTAAGCATGCAGAACAAAAGAATGTCTGTACGTGCAATGGAAAACATGGTGTCCAAATACACAAGCAAACTAAACACATTAAAGCATATAACGCCTCACAAGTTACGTAGTACGTTCGGTACGAATCTTTACCGTGAAACTAATGATATTTACCTTGTGGCTGATTTCTTAGGCCATAAAGACGTAAATACAACCAGAAAGCATTATGCTTCAATTTCCGACGATACAAGGCGAAAAGCTATAATGAATTTCAAATTACGCGAAGACGAAAATGATGTTTCTTCAGATAAAGGAAATGACAAAAATGATGAGGATTAAATTTCCTCATCTTTTTTATGAGTTTAAATCGAAAATATGTTTGCTATTTGTTTGTCTGTATGTTATGATATAGAAAATATGTTCGATTTATTTAGGGAGATATGTTATGTCCAGAGAAAAAAACAAGCTTACAGAAACCGATTATGCTTTGCTTGAATACATAAAAGAAAATATTATGAAAAAAGGCTTTCCGCCTACTGTTCGTGAAATGTGTAAATTCACCGGTCTTTCATCGACTTCAAGTATATTTGCTCATTTAAATAAACTTGAAGCTAACGATCTTATTAAAAGAGATCCGGCTAAACCCAGATGTATTGAAATAATTGATGATTCATTTAATTCAATCAGAACCGAAACCGCTTCGGTTCCTATCGTTGGTCAGGTAGCCTGCGGCGAACCTATTCTTGCGACACAGAACATTGAAGGTTACTTCCCTCTTCCTGTGGAAATGCTTCCCAATGATGAAGTTTTCGTTCTTATGGCTAAGGGCGACAGTATGATTAATGTCGGTATCTTTAACGGAGATTATGTTTTTGTAAGACAATGCAATACCGCTTCAAACGGAGATACGGTTGTTGCTCTTCTTGATGACAGTGCTACAATTAAGACATTTTATAAATTCAAAGATCACATCGAATTAAAGCCTGAAAACGATTCTATGGATCCTATAATCGTAAACGGTAATATTCAGATTTTAGGTAAAGTTTTCGGTGTTTTCAGACTTTGTAAATAAATATTTATTTTATAACATAAACAAAAGGCCTGTGAATAATTTCACAGGCCTTTTGTTTTAAAGAAGATGAAAAGTACTTATTGAACTACTTTATTATATTTACATGCATGTATAGGTTCCACATAGTCTCCCTTTAAATAATTAGGATCGGGATCGGGCCATAAGCGGTACTGAATATATCCGTTTGTAACACCTTCGCCATCTGTTCCCGGAGGTGTATAGCAAGCCCATACTTCTACACGACCGTTGTTTAGATTTTTTGCACATCTGAAAGCATGAAGATCATTATCCTGAAATGCCATACTTGCAATATTAGTTTTAAGTTCATCTTTCATGGTTTCATAAAGAACCGGACAGTCATTGGCATTTCTCGCATTTCTGATTTGTCCGTCACGGAAGTTCTTCCAATATTTTCCTGTAATCATACCTTCCCTGGTCATACTGAATTCAAATACATTTGTAAGAATATATTCGTCCTCGGTACCCTGATTAACTATATATTCTACATGATTTGAACTGCTTTTATTGGTCATATTATTCCATTCTGTAGCAGCTTCAGGATCAACAGCACATATTCTTTCAAGAGTTTCCCCGATAATTTGTGCACCTTGAAGATCCCTTACTCTTCGAGCTCTTTTTGTATATTGCATTAAGTTTGGTGCAATTAGTGCAACAAGTATCGCAAGAATTGCGATTACAATAATCAGTTCGATTAATGAAAAACCATTGTTTCTTAACTTCATCTTCATCATATTATCACCTGCTCTTCCAAAATTATTAGGAAAAAATTATACAATGTAAGATGTTGCAATTCTTATAAAATAAAAAAAGCTTTGTATAAAATACAAAGCGGAAAAATTGCAACTGGCTACCATTTTAAAGGCCCTATAGCTTTGCGTCACTGGATTTCTCCGGCTTTGCCAAATGTTTAATTCTATATTTTATATCGGAAGGTTTGTCCCTCTTCTTAATATTTATTTTATATTTTATTTATAAATTAATCAATTATATTGTATGAACTAATAATATATTGTTATGAGATTCAAGTAATAATTATGAGTTATATTTTTCAACTTTTTATCTTTCTGAAATCAGCTTTTTATAAAAAGAATATGTTTCTTTTGTAAGAGGATCAATTTCCTCATTCAATGATTCGAGATAATCGAGAGTATCTTTTAGGATATTCATACAGACAAGGTTTATATCAGCCATTGCTATCATGCGATACATGGGAAGCTTCTCAGAGTGTGTTCTCCCAGGTTCAATGAAATCCGAGACAAAAATAATCTTTTCGATTAAAGACATATCCGGTCTTCCGGTTGTATGATATTTAATCGCGTCTAAGATTTCTTTGTCTTTTATGCCGTATTTCTCATATGCAAGACATGCACCCGCTTTTGCATGAAGAAGTGAATTTTTCTTCTTTTCCAGTTCATTTAATTCAATGAAATTTCGCTCGCAGATAGCTATCATTTCATCTAACGGCATATACTTTGCGCAGTCATGTAATAGAGCTGCTTTTTCGCATTTCTTTATGTCTGCCTGATATGCTTTGGCTAAAGCCGAAGCTGTATCTATTACGCCGAATGTATGCATTAATCTGGAATCTTTAAGCTCTTTGGAGAGCTGCATAATCATTTCGGCATCAGTCATTTCTTTATAAAGATGATTCTCTTTTATGTATTCAAAAACATTCTTATCGAAGTATATGTTTTTGAATTCCTCGTAACTGTTATTTTCGAATTCATCGCGTATTTCAGTCGAAGAAATATCTATTACATCATTATGCATGAAGCGGATATCCGCATTATATTTTTCTTTTAATTCGTTAGCTTTCGCAACGCTGTCTGCATCGCCTCTTTTAGCAACAATAAAGATAAGATTATTGAAAAGATACTCAGGCTCATACCATTTTTCAAGCATAAAAAGAGTATCCGTTCCTATTAGGAAAAAAAGCTCATCATCAGGATAATTCTCTTTAAAATAAGCTACGGTATCTTTAGTATACGTATATCCTGCTCTTTTAATTTCAAGATCGCTTATTTCAAACTTGTCTATTCCTTCAATGGCAAGTTTAAGCATATTGTAACGATGAATTGAAGGCGTTACATCGCTCTTCATATATGAATTGCCGGTGGGCATGAAAATAACCTTGTCCAGCTCAAACTGTGACAAGGCAATTTTAGCAATCTCTATATGTCCGTTGTGAATGGGGTCAAAAGTACCGCCGGAAATACATATCTTCATATCTACAGATTAATCTTCTTTTCTTTCTTTGGGAAGAATAATTACAGGATTATCCTTAAAAGGTTTGTATAAAATGAATTTCTTACCGATAACCTGAACAAGTTCTGAATGAGTTCTTTCTGCTATAGTAATTCCGAGTTCCTTGGGATCATCGGGACAATTCTTTAAGACGCTTAATTTAATAAGTTCATGTGTATTAAAAGCTTCAAGAACCGCTTCATTAAACTCAGGAGTAAGGCTTGATTTGCCTACCATAAATAAAGGTTCAAGATTATTTGCAAGAGATTTTAAATATGCTCTTTGTTTGCTAGTCATAATATCTCCTTTTATTTGAAGTACTCAAAACTGAATCCGTAGATTCTTACAGTATCGCCTTCTTTGATTCCTAAAGCTTCAAGTTCGTCTAAGATACCATTATCCTTAAGGAAGTTCTGGAAGAAAGCAAAACCTTTTTCGCTGTCAAGATTGGTATAACCGAGCATTTTCTCGATTCTCGGACCTTCTACTACAAATTCATTTGCAGAATGGTCAAATGAAACAGTATAAGGCTCGTCAGATACAGGCATATGCATTTCAGGGTCAAATTCCTGCTCAAATACAACAGGCGTCTTATCGAGCGAATTAAGCACGTCTGAGACATAATAAAGTAATTCTTTAACGCCTGCTTTTGTATAAGAACTGATAGGGAATACTTTGAATCCCAAAGGTTCATATTTGTCTTTTATTCTCTGAACATTATAATGCTCTTCGGGGTAAATAAAATTACCGTCATCATCAATATCCGAAGGTTCATTATTAATAATATCAATCTTATTTGCAGCAATTACAATAGGTCTTTTTAATAAATCGGGATTGTATTTTTCAAGTTCGGCGTGAATCTTTTCAATATCATCCAAAGGATCTCTGCCTTCGGAGCCTGAAGCATCCACAACGTGAATAAATACTTTAGTTCTTTCTATATGTCTTAAGAAGTCGAAACCTAAGCCGACTCCTTCGCTTGCACCTTCAATAATTCCGGGAATATCAGCCATTACAAATGATGCACCATCCAAATCAACCACTCCCAAATGAGGAGATAATGTTGTGAAATGATAGTTTGCTATTTCAGGTTTTGCATTCGTACAGCTGGATATTAAAGTGGATTTTCCTACATTGGGAAAACCGATAAGTCCTACATCTGCGATAACTTTTAATTCAAGATATAAATCAAGTTCTCTTGCAGGCTGACCGGGCTGAGCGTACTTTGGAGCCTGCATTGTACTTGTGGCATAATGCTGGTTACCGTTGCCGCCTCTGCCTCCTTTAAGGATCTTAAATTCCTTGATATCGCCTGACATATCTACTATAACTTTACCTGAATTAAGTTCCTTAATTACTGTACCTTTGGGAACTTTAAGATAAATATCGTCTCCGCTTTTACCCTTGCAGTTTCTTTTACCGCCAGGTTCACCATCCTCAGCTTTGTATTTTCTGACATGACGATAATCAGCCAAAGTGTTCATTCCATCGTCTACCACGAAATAAACACTTCCGCCGTCTCCACCGTCTCCGCCGTCAGGACCACCGTCGGGAACATATTTCTCTCTCCTAAAAGAAACATGGCCGTCTCCGCCCTTACCGCTTCTTATGTATATTTTTGCTCTGTCAGCAAACATAAATTTCTCCTAAAAAATACGCCTCAAGTTAATTCTTGAGGCGTTTGATAATTACTGTTCTACCGGATATACACTTGCCTGCTTCTTGTCGCGGCCCTTACGCTCGAAACGTAATACTCCGTCAACTTTGGCATATAATGTATCATCTCCGCCGATACCTACATTCACACCGGGATGAATTTTGGTACCACGCTGTCTATATAAGATATTGCCGGCCTTAACAAACTGACCGTCAGCTCTTTTAGCTCCTAAACGCTTAGATTCTGAATCTCTGCCGTTCTTAGTAGAACCAACACCTTTTTTGTGTGCAAATAATTGAAGATTCATCTGCAGCATAGGTTTATACCTCCTTAACCGAAATTTTCAAATATTTTCCGTTATCCTTTGAAATCGCATCTAATCCTAATTCCAAAGATTTTACAAGAAGTTCTGTGTCATGAGAAATATTCTCTTTTAATTGTAAACTTGTTATACCGTCTTTGCTTGTTTCCGATGAAACAAAATCTTCGGTAAAACGCTCGACAGAGTTGAAGCAATTTACAACCAGTGCTGAAATTGCTGCGCATAAAATGTTCTCTCCTTCAGGAGCATCTCCTGCATGACCAGAACATTCAACTCTGTAATATGAACCGTTTTTCTTGTAAATAATAACAGATACCATAATTAAGCATTAATCTTGTCGATTTTAACTTTTGTAAAGTACTGTCTGTGTCCGTTTTTCTTATGATAACCGGATTTTCTCTTGTACTTGTATACTATAACCTTCTTACCTCTGCCCTGCTCAAGAACTGTAGCAGAAACAGTGCTGTTAGCGCAGTCATCACCAGCTTTGAATGATGAATCGCTGATTGCAAGAACGTCATCAAAAGTAACAGTATCGTTTACTTCAGCTTCGATCTTCTCAACGTTGATCACATCGCCTTCAGAAACCTTGTACTGCTTACCTCCTGTTGCAATAATAGCGTACATAAGGCACCTCCTTATTAACAATCTCGCTAACTGTGGTGGGCATAGTTGCCTCTTTTACCTCGTTATGCGGCATACTCTAATATAATAAGTGATTTTGTTTCTTATGTCAACAATAAAATATTAAAATATATGGCATAAAAAAAGACCCGCATTTGCAGGTCTTTTTTTATTTTATAATTCACTCATTAACTTCATCTTGTAGTTAGTAAATTCATCTGTTGAAAGCATTCCGGTCTTTTCAAGATCCATGAGTTTCTTAACCTTTGTCTGGAACTCTTCTGTAGATCCGTTTCCGGGAGCAAAGATTTCATCAACGAATTCCTGCTTCTTAACTTCGAAGTCGCCCTGTGAAATAAGACCGATCTGAGGAAGTGCTAAGTAAAGCTGAACCTTGGTAACGTAATCTTCAACATTAGCAACCTTTCTGAGAAGCTCGACTTTCTTTGAGTGGAAGTCAAGTTCTGAAAGCCATTCACAATCTTTGAGAGCCATAAGTCTTTCAACAACAACTGTGAAGCTGGGAACATCGTTCCAAGGAGCATTTGTAAATGCATCGATAACATCGTTCTGTTTCTTCTTGAATTCGCCTTCTGAAATGAGTTTAGCCTGTACAAGAAGCGGCCACTTTTTAAGTTTAGCACTGAGTAATTCGATGCTGTCGAATTCGGAAACATCGATGTGATCAACTAACTGCTGAACTTTAATCTTGAATTCGTCTTCTGTAAGCATTTCAGCATCACGAAGAACGGGCCATCTTTCAAGTTTTCTTAATGTGATTTCATCGGGATCGAGATCTGAATACTCAACTTCTGCAAGTACTCCGTTCTTCTTCTCAATGAATTCAGCTTCATCAATCATGCCACCGAGTTTAAGATAAGGAAGTCTCTCAACGTTTCTCTTGTATTCGCCAAGGTCTTCAACATCTGTTGAACAGCACTCTTTAATGATATCAACTTTTCTGGAATCGAATTCTTTTTCGGAAAGCATTCCGCATTCCTTAAGAACAACGAGCTTCTGAACCTTTTCGTTGAAGTCTGTCATTCCGCAAAGTTCTGAAACAAGTTCAAGTTTCTTTGCATCAAATTCTTTATCTGTTAACATTCCGCAATCCTTGAGAACGTAAAGTTTTTCCATTCTCTTCTGGAAATCTTCGGAATCATTCTTTTTCTGCTGCTGAGGAGCGGGCTGTGCGGGAGCTTGAGCGGGAGCAGGTGCAGGTGAACCCTTCTGCATAACTGCGCTTCCTACGGCATTGGAAGCAGTTCTCATGGGTTCTGCAGGTTTTCTGTTAAGAAGTGCGCCACCGATAGCATCGCTTCCGCCGATACCGGAATCCTTCTTAACAACAACACTCTGTGTAACTTCCTGCTTGATGCTCTTTGCATCGAGGCTTGCTGAAGGTACAGGTGCTGTAGGAACAGCCTGTGCTGCGGGTGCGTGTGCGCTGGGTGTGGGAGCTACGGGACGAGCTATAGGCTGGCTCTGTGTTGTAGCTGCTCTAGGTGCTCCGCCTGCGCTGCCTGCTGCAGCTGTCTTCTCCTTTAATTCGCCAAGGATCTCAACTACTACATCGATATCCTTAATTGCAGGGAAAATAGTCTGAGCTTTTTTGGTTCCGTACAAACTGGTTATACGTGTATTCATAATAAGAGCTACATCACCCTGATAATCGCCCTTATATACTTCTCTTACATCATTAATAGGATATTCGAAGTTATCGATATATCCGTTACGTCCTTCCTCGTTACAGATGAAAGCCTTTCCGGAAATCTTGGTGTCCTCAATCTTTAAGAACAACTTATCTCCGCCTTTAAGCAACTTATTCTTGATGCTGCCGCTATAATTACAAGAAAATACCTGAGCAGTTGCCATTCCTTAACCTCCCTTTCGTTCCCCTTTAGCGTGGAATCATGAAAAATTATTATAAAAGCGAAAAAAGATAAAATCTAACATAATTAGATTCTCTCTTGAACGCTTATATCACTTAATTATATTACCAAATTTTATATATTTATTCAAGAACTTTTTTGAGTTATGCAAACTTTAATTTTTTAGTTATATATATTGTGTCTAAAAAAGCAAAAATAGGTATCATTTAACAATATCGCTTAATGTAATGCCTTCTTTTTTGCGTGTAATTTCAGCGATTCCAAGTGCAGTTATGTCAACCACTTTTGTAAACGATTTCTGTGTTTTTGCCAGAACGTTTAATTCATCCAAAAGAATTTTGTACTCTTCGCGTTCAAGATTGATAAAATCTATCAGTATAATACCGGATAAATTCCTTAAATTCATTTGTCTGAATATTTCTCTGGCAGCTTCTTTGTTTATCTCAAGATAAGAATTGGTATTTTTGTTATCTTTTTTGGCCGAATTAACGTCAATTACAGTAAATGCGCTCGTTTCCTCGATAACAATATTTGCACCGCTTTTAAGCCATATTACCTTCGAAGTTGCCTCTTTTAATCTGGCGCTCACCGAATATAAAGTACTCAGCGAAACCATTAAATCATTATACAGAATAACCTCGGACAAATCAATGACATTACTCGAATTTATAAATTCTTTAATTTCTTTAAATATATTGTCTATATCGGTCAAAATCCTGTCAAATTTATACCTTATGAGAAGTTTTTCATAAGTTTTTTGACCATATTCTATTACAGACAAATCTGATCTGTGTTCAATGTCTTCATCAATTATACTTACTGAAGGGAGTTTGCCTTTAGAAGATACTCTGGTTATTTCAACCGCTATATTTTGTTCGCATTTTAAGTCGGTTGAAATGTTTTTAAGGAAAGCCTTACTTTTATCAGGCAGCAATATATAAGCGGAATTTATATCTTTTGCGATTTTTGAAACTTTACCTACACATTTTGTGCCAATCGGAAGTTCATTCTCTTTATCAAACTCAATATCGATCAGTTCTTTGTTCTCAAAAACAAGATAAATAATGCTATCGTCTTTTTTTACGATAACAAGTTCAAGCCCTGAGGAATTCACATATTTTTTTGCATCTTCGTTTTTGACTGAAGGTTTAATCATATACTTCGCCCTGATCTTTTAAGCTCATAAAAGAATTATCCGAATCTGTTGTATAAAGATCATATCTTTTAAATTTTAGACATTTAGCCTTTAATCCAAACTTTTCTAATGCTTCAATCACAACATCGGCCTTAAGGTTTCCGGCAGATGAAGAATTCACTTTAACAAGAAGTTCGGTATCACTTAAAATCTTATATTCGTATATATCTTCCATCAGATCTTTAACTTTGGTCTTTTCTTTTCTGATGTATTCAAAAATATAAGTTTCCTGCGAGAAAAACTTATCTAAAAGTTCTTTTGAATCCGCAAGAGAATCAAAGGTATAAATATAATCGGCTGCTTTTACACTGCTCATACCGTTTGGGACATCATCATTAAGCAGTGTAACGTTTATAATCTCGATACCGTCCACGCATTGTTTGTTCATCTCGGCAACCAATGTAGTTAAATCCGGAAGCGTGTTCATTTCCAGATCAAAATAATCGCCGTCAGTTTCAACGCCTACACTCAAAGGCTGGGCAAAACTAAGCTTAAGATGAGGAGAAAATCCTTCCGTATAAGCCGCATCTATACCGCTTCGTCTTATAGCTTTCTGAAAAAAGCGCATAATATCAAGGTGTCCGATATAAACGATAGGTCCGTACTTTTTAAATTTGAATCTTAATACTTTCTTATCTTCCATCTTTACTGTTTAAAACAAAACTTTCCTGCACCGTAAACATTTGCTCCGCAACCGTTGCATTTAATCATGCAGTTTTCAGTAACTTTACCTTCCATTGCGCGAAGCCATTCTCTTTTAAGATAATTCTTAGTAACACCGATATCGATAAAATCCCAGGGGAATACTTCATCAAGTTCCCTTTTTCTCGTGGTGTAGAATTTCATATCGATATTATTATCTTCAAACGCCTTAAGCCAGATATCATAATTAAAATAATCGTTCCAGGCATCATAAATGGCGCCGTTTTTATATGCATCATAAATAACTTTGGCCAGTCTTCTGTCGCCTCTTGCAAATACACCTTCAAGAACAGATACATCCGTATCATGCCAGTTATATTTGATACTTCTCTGGTTTAACTGGTTCATAATGCTTGTACGTGTCAGATAAGCTTTATCCCTGAAGTCTTCAAGTGTAAACTGAGATGCCCACTGAAAAGGAGTAAAAGGCTTGGGGATAAAGAATGATGTAGAAGCCGTAATTGAAACTCTCTGTTTTCTCTGTTCTTTGGGAAGAGTTTCGTAATATTCTTTGGCAACCTTTTCGCAAAGTTCGGCTATGGCGACTACGTCTTCATCCTCTTCAAAAGGAAGTCCGAGCATAAAATAAAGTTTAACCTTATTCCATCCTCCTAAAAAAGCCAGTCTTGAGCCTTCAAGAATCTGCTCTTCGGTAAGTCCCTTATTTATAACATTTCTCATTCTCTGAGAACCGGCTTCGGGAGCAAATGTAAGGCTTGATTTCTTTATATCCTGAACCTTGCTCATTACATCCAGCGAAAACGCATCGATTCTTAATGAAGGAAGTGAAATATTAACCTTCTTTTCGTTACAGTAATCAATTAAGTATAAAAGAAGTTCTTTTAATTCAGGATAATCAGACGATGAAAGTGAACTTAAGTTAATTTCTTCATAACCAGAGTTTTCAATCATCTGTCTTGCAAATTCTTTTAAAACTTCAACATCTCTGGTTCTGATAGGTCTGTAGAGCTGTCCGGCCTGACAGAAACGACAGCCTCTCGGACACCCTCTCATAATTTCAAGAGTTATTCTGTCCTGGGTGGCTTTTATAAAAGGAATAATGGGTTTTACGGGATAATAAGATTCATTTAAATCCGTTTCAACTTCTTTTTTTACAACGGTTCTTACACCTTCTTTTACGGGCGTGAATTCTTTTATCGTAAAATCATCGTTATATTCGACATTTATCAAAGACGGAACATAAATACCGTCTATTTTAGTAGCTTTATAAAGAAAATCTTCTCTTGAACAGCCTTCTTTTTTGCATTCTTTGTATAAATCAAGCAATGCTCTGTAAGCAGTTTCGCCTTCTCCGATATAAAACATATCAAAGAATTCAGCTATAGGTTCAGGATTATATGAACAAGGGCCGCCTCCGATTACTATAGGATCGTCTTCGGTTCTGTCTTTAGCCCAAACAGGAATCTGTGCCAGTTCCAACACTTGCAAAATATTCGTATAACACATTTCGTACTGAAGTGTTATACCTAAGAAATCAAAGTCTTTTACGGGATCCTGGCTTTCAAGCGAAAAAAGAGGGATATTTTTATCCCTCATTATTTTGTCTAAATCAGGCCATGGAGAATATACTCTTTCGCACCATGTATCTTCAAAAGAATTAAACATGGCATATAAAATCTGGATTCCTAAATGTGACATACCGATTTCATAAACATCCGGAAAGCACATACAAAATCTGATATCGATTTCGTTTGGATCCTTCATAACGGAATTGAATTCTCCGCCGATATATCTCGCCGGCTTGTCGACAGTCATTAAAATCTCATGACTAAGCGCAGTTTTTCTCATATTTACCTTTTTGCAAGTTCGTCAGCAACCTCTTCCCAGGTTACACCCTTTTCAACCATCAGTACAGATAAGTGATAAAGGAAATCTGCAATTTCATATTTTATTTCTTTGGGTTCTTCGTTCTTGGAAGCAATTACGATTTCGCATGCTTCCTCTCCGACCTTCTTTAATATCTTATCAAGGCCTTTGTCAAAAAGATAGTTGGTATATGAACCTTCTTTAGGATTTACTTTTCTGTCTTCGATTACCTTGTAAAGATCTGTAAGAATCTTCGAAGGGTTCTTCTCTGATGAATCACTTACAAGTACATCATTAAAGAAGCAAGTATCCTTACCTGTGTGGCAGGGAACACCAATCTGCGATACTCCGCAAAGAAGCGTATCAAAATCACAGTCAGCTTTAATATATTTAACGAACTGGAAGTGACCGCTGGTTTCGCCTTTAATCCACTGCGAATTGCGGGATCTTGAATAATAATTCATGAGGCCTGTCTTAAATGTGTTGTTGTAAGCATCTTCATTCATGTAGGCCATCATAAGGATTTTATCGCTCTTATAATCAACAACAATCGCAGGAATTAAACCGTCAGCATTCTTCTTAAGTTTTTCCCAGGGAATCTGGCACTTAAGAGAAAATACGTCAATTCCGTTATTCTCATAAAGGCTCTTTATAGCAAAAATATTATCCGAACCCGAAGCGTTGTCGATAAAATAAAATGCTTCTTTTTCGTTTAATTCTTCTTTAGAATAACCGATTGATAACGGGTTAACGCAGTATGAATCAAAATCTGAAGAAATTTTAGCAAAATCCTTTTTATAAACTACAAGCTTTTCGCCAAATCTCTTTTTACCGTCTTCGATTACTGAATTTTCGAGAGTAGTGCCTTCGGAAGCTATTATCTGACAAACATTTGCATAATAAAGTTTTTTCATATCCTCAAAATGTGTAAGAGGAAATTCAACGTATACCTTCTTTTCGCATAAAGAAGCAATTTCAATCATATTGTGGAAGAAATTCTCTTTATCTGCGTCAGAATATGCTTCGCCTTTTACATAAAGATAATCATAACCCTTGGTATTTACATCATTAATAACATCAGTAAAGTCCCTAAAAGAGTTATTATTCCCAAATTCAATTTTCTTACCAAATAAAACCATTAAAGAGCTCCTTTCGTGGAAAGAATTCCTTCTCTGTCAGGATTCTTTGAAGCTGCTATTCTCATTGCGTTAGCCATTGCTTTAAATATAGCTTCGATAATGTGATGTGTATTATTACCATCCATGATCTTGATGTGTAAATTCATACCTGCAGCATAAGAAACCGAGTATAAAAACTCTCTTAAAGTTTCTGTTTCAAAATCTCCTACAGTATAAACATCAAAATCAGAAATTCTCTGATCGTCAAAATCATATGAGAAATTAAGATAAGGTCTGCCTGAGAAATCAACCGCACAAAGAACCAAAGCATCGTCCATAGGCATTACAAATGATGCATATCTGTTGATACCTTCCTTGTTGCCAAGTGCTTCTTTAAAGCATGTACCGAGTACAATACCTATATCTTCAACCGTGTGGTGACAGTCTACATTTAAATCCCCTTTGCATTCAAGGTCTAAATCAAAATTTCCGTGCTTTGCAAAGGAATTGAGCATGTGATCGAAAAATCCGATACCGGAATTAATATTACCGATGCCTGAACCGTCAATATTAAGGCTCATTTTAATCTGAGTTTCTTTGGTGTTTCTTTCCTGGGATGATGTTCTCATAGCTTTCCCTTTCTTAATTTATTATTTTTCAAATCTTACTTCGATTGATTTGGAGTGAGCATAAAGGCCTTCACTCTGAGCAAATTTCTCAATCTTGGTGTGACATTTTTCAAGCGCATCTTTTGAGAAGCAGATTACACTGCTCTTTTTGATGAAATCGTCTACCGATAAAGGTGAGAAAAACTTAGCCGTTCCGTTTGTGGGAAGAACATGGTTGGGACCTGCAAAATAATCACCGAGTGGCTCGGACGAATACTCTCCTAAGAAAATAGCGCCTGCATTTTTAACCATTCCCATGGTTTCAAGAGGATTCTTTGTTAAAATCTCCAAGTGTTCGCTTGCAATATCATTTACTGCATCTACAGCGTCTCTCATATCTTTAGCAACAAGAATGAAACCGAATTTATCTAAAGATTTCTCAAGGATTTCTTTTCTGGGTGCATCTTTTAAGAATTCTTCTACATATTTTTCAACATTAGAAGCAAGTTCTTCGCTTGTAGTAATAAGGATACCGCTTGCCATTTCGTCATGTTCGCACTGGCTCATTAAATCTGCAGCTACAAATTTAGGATTAGCTGTTTCGTCTGCAAGTACCAGTATTTCACTTGGTCCTGCAATTGAATCGATTGATACATGTCCATATACGTATCTTTTGGCAAGGGCAACAAAGATGTTTCCGGGTCCTACAATCTTACTAACTTTAGGAACAGTTTCTGTACCGAAAGCAAGCGAAGCAATCGCCTGAGCACCACCGATTTTGTATATCTCATTAATACCGCAGATTTTAGCTGCAGCAAGAGTTGTATCACTTACCTTTCCTTCGCTGTTGCATGGAGTTGCCATTACGATTCTTTTGCATCCTGCTACAAGTGCAGGAACAATATTCATTAATGTTGATGAAGGATACGCAGCCTTACCGCCCGGAACATATACTCCGACAGTTTCAATGGGCATAATTCTCTGACCTAAAAAAGTTCCGTCTTCGGTTGTATCAAAGAATGAATTACGAACCTGCTTTTCATGATAAGCTTTGATATTTGAAAAAGCTTCCTGCATGATTGAATATAATTCGGGATCAAGGTTTTTAACTGCCTCATCTACTTCAGCTTCCGTTACTCTGATATTGTCTTTGTTTAAAGCATATTTATCATATTTAAGTGTGTATTCAAAGAGAGCCTCGTCTTTTCTTTCCTTAACATCTTCGCAGATTAAAGCAACCTTCTTTTCATATTCGGGATAGTTCGAAGTACTTCTTTTAAGAAGATTGTTTAAGAGATTCTGCTTATTCTCTTCGTTCAAAATATATTTATTCATGATTTATCCTTTCAGTTATAAATTCTTCTTTATATCCTCTACGAGCTTTTCGATTCTCTCCTTCTGCATCTTCATACTTACTCTGTTAACAATAAGTCTGGATGAGATAGGACAGATTTCTTCGAGTACTTCCAGGCCGTTTTCACGAAGCGTTGAACCGGTTTCAACTATATCTACTATAACATCCGAAAGTTCAACAATGGGGCCTAATTCAACGGAACCGTTTAATTTTATGATATCCACGGTCTGATATTTCTTATTGTGGAAGTAATCTTTAGCTATTACGGGATATTTGGTTGCAACACGAATCTGCTCACGATGTAACAAAAGCTCACTGGCATCCTTGGGACCGCATACGCACATTCTGCATTTTCCGAATCCAAGATCCAGAAGCTCTGTTACTCTCCTTTGCTCTTCATCTATAATATCACTTCCCACAACGCCTAAATCAGCTGCACCGTATTCCACATATGTAGGAACATCGGGACCTTTTGCAAGGAAGAATTTTAACTTGTTCTTTTCGTCCGTAAAAATAAGTTTTCTTGTGGACTTGTCTTTTATTTCATCGCACTTGATGCCAAGATTTTCCAAGAGTTCCATAGTCTGGTTTGCAACTCTTCCTTTGCAAAGCGCAATAGTCAAATATCTGTCGTTCATAAAAATCTCCGTTTAGCAACTTATTATTTCATAGCCGTTTGCACTGCACATTTCTTTTAATTCATCATCAAATAAATTCTTTGAAACGGTTATGCATTTAATATCATTGTCTCGTAATTCGTTCGCTTTCTTTATTGCATCAATTTCCTTACCTTCTTCATAAACTACAAACGAAACCTTTTTTGCATCGATATCAGTTGCAATTTTCTGCTTCTTAATGCTCTGAAGAATATTGTCTACAAGGAATACGCATCCGACAGCCGGAGCTGCATCGCCGTATTTCTCAAGGAGTGAATTATATCTTCCGCCTTTACAGATTGAATCGCCTACACCATATGTATAAACCTTAAAAAGCATTCCTGTGTAATACTTGAAGTTCGAATCGATATCAGGATCGTATGTTACATATTCCGAATAACCCATGCAGTCTAAAAGCTTAAGCATTTTATCGAGTCTGTCTGTGTTGCTTTCCTTAGTGTTAACACAAATCTTGAATTCTTCAAGTCCGATTGAAAGAAGATTCTTTATTACAAGTTCAATAACTTCAGCGTCTCCTAATACAGTATCATCCTTAAGAAGCTCGATTCCCATCTGGGTCACTTCAATAGCTTTTCCTTCATATTCGCCTTTATTTGAAAAAGCATTACCCTTATAAAAGAATCTTAATGGCTTATTCTCATCGGAAAAGTATTTAACTGCGCATCTTGCAACACCCGGTGTATAATCCGGTCTTAAAACAAGTGTGCTTCCGTCTCTGTCGATAAATCTGAAAGTCTTGGACTCATATGCGTAATCTTCGTCTTCAAGAAATACATTTAAGAATTCAAGCGTTGGTGTCTGAATTTCATCATAACCGTAAAGCTTAATATTCTTTTCAAATTTATTCATTATGTAGTTTTTAAGATCAAGCTCGGCTCCGTAAAAGTCTCTTACTCCGTCGGGCGTATGTAATAATGATAAGTTCATTTTTTATCCTCGTTCACTTTAGCGCTTTAAATTGCTACCCAATTACCAAATTACCAAACTATTGTAACAAAGTATAAAGGACACTAAATTAATTGTCAACATTTATTTTTATTATTTTTTTGCTCAATGAATTCCAGGAATCACCGTCTTCAAATTTGGGAAATACAAGTTTATACGCAATAAGCTCCTGATATTTAAAGACAGAATCACTTTTCCCGTTGTATTTCTTATCTCCGAGCAAAGGATATCCCAAATGAGCCAGATGTGCTCGTATCTGATGACTCTTGCCTGTAATAAGCTCAATTTCCAGTAAAGAATAATCTTTTTCGGATTTAAGTACGTTTATCTTCGTAGAAATTGGAGAATATTTTATATTCGCAGGAATATTCTTTATATCATCATAGATTGTAACTTTATTGGTTTTCTCATCCTTGCTTAAATAAGCTTTATATAGACCGTTTAAATCACATCCGCCTTCGGTTTTTGCAAAATAAAACTTTTGCAAATCTCTCTTTTTTATGAGCTCGGATAGTCTCTGCGATCCGGCGAGCGTTTTACCGAATATAACAAGTCCTTTTGTATTTCTGTCGAGTCTGTTAAGAACTGACGGTTTGAATTCCTTTAATGACTTTTCATTGATAAAGTTTTTTGACAAAAGATAACCGATGCACCATTCGTTTAATGAAGGAATGCTGCTTTTATCTCTCTGCGTCAAAACGCCTTCGGGTTTATTTACTATCATAAAATCTTCATGTTCGAAGACAATCTCAACATTTTTTATATTTTTATATGCATCAAGGAAAATATTTAAGTCTTCTTTTACGGATTCAGACATTTTGGAGAATGTATCGTCCGAAAAGAAGATCTTTATCGAATCGCCGGATTTAAGAATTTCATCACCCTTCGCTCTCTTTCCGTTCAGTTCAATGTTTTTCTTACGAAGCATCTTATAAAGGAAAGAATTGGATGATGCAGGAAGGATTCTTTTAAGATATTTATCCAGTCTCTGGTTTTCGTTTGTCTTGTTGATTATAAATTCTTTCATGTAATTATAAAGAAATATTCTTAATTAATGTATAAGCAGTCAGATCGGCTTCAGATTTGGCATAATCGCCAGTTACGCTTCTTAATCTGTCATAAAACTTTTCTTTGTTTTCAAGTATATAAACCTTAAAGCCGTTAATGGCATTGTTTGCAAGGTACTTTTCTATATGTTCCCTGCATTCCTTGGCATCAAGCTTTGAGTCGCCTGATAAACAGATAATTGAACCGTCATAAACAAATGCGGAAAGCAAAGGGAAATTAACCTTATAACTTGTCAGGTAAAAATCATATCCGAGGCAGAAATCTTTTTCACCTGCAATTGCATCAATTTCATTCTTAATAACTTCACCGCAGGAATACTTTTCAGCTTTAATATACATGATAAAAGAAACAATAAGCTTTGCTACTGGAAGCAAACCAAGAACCGCAACTATGGTAAAAATATTCTTGGCATCGCCTTTATTGATATAACCTATCATAAAAACGCCCGCGCACATTATTAGTAAAATAAGAGAAATAAGTCCGACTCTGACAGGCTGTTTTTTTAGATATTTAAACTCTCCTTTTTTGTTTGAAAACATATAATCACCTTTAGCTTAATTTATACATTAAAAATGACCTCTTTAATTAAGAGGTCATTTATTTTAGAAATCGTCATCATCAACAGGCTCGTCTTCATATTCCTCTTCTTCGGGAACGTATTGCTGCTCCGGCTGAATCTGATTAGAAGGTTCCGGAACATTTTCTTCAAGCAAAGGAGCGATCTCAGCTCTGTTTTCTTCAATCTTAGAATACAAAGCATCAAGTCTTGCCTGTGCATCTTCGAATGTTTTATTGTTCTTAAGCATAACTTCTTCGATTGCTTTCTGCATATCTACAAGAACGTCGTCCATATAGAAGTTCATGCTCTTAATGATGTCTTCTTTGTAATCTTCAGCTTCATCAACGCTTCTCTGTGAAAGAATCTGCGCTTCTTCTACCAAAGCATCAGCCTGCTTCTGAGCCTCAAGCATAATCTCGTTTTCAGAAAGCTTGTTCTGAAGCATTTCTTCTGTCTCAGCAGCTTTCTCCATAGCTTCCTGCTCGATTTCATAAGCCTTTGCATTAGCTTTGTCAATCTTGTCATGAGCAAAAGCTTCTGCGCTCTTTAAGAGTTTCTCTCTCTTCGAAAGAACGTTGTTAGCAAGCTTAATCTGATCGGGAATCATTGATTTGAGTTCTTCGAGCTTTTCAAAAATAAGATCGATTTCAACAAGAATCATTCCTTTTTTTAATTTGGAAGGCTTGCTTTCTTCAAGAATTTTTTCGATTTCTGAAATCTTGCGTTCAAGTCTCTGAACATCAACATTATCTTTTTCGGCTGCCATTGAATTTTCCCCTCTAAAAAATCAATTTTTTATTAATAACCAAATTTCTTGTATAAACTTTCTTTTACGCACTCAGGAACGAATTTTGAAACGTCACCGTGGAAGCTGGCAATCTCTCTTACAGTTGTTGAAGAAAGATATGAATATTCCAAATCAGTTGAAAGAAAAACGGTTTCAAGCCATCCGCCGGAAATCAGATAATTTGTCTGAGCCATATGAAGCTCGTATTCGAAATCCGTAAGAGCTCTCAAACCTCTTAAAACAACGTGAACGTCTTTTTCGCGGGCATAATCTATTAAAAGACCCCTGAATGTTTCGATTTTGACATTGTCAAAATCCTTAGTCACATCTTTTAACATTTTAACACGTTCTTCAACTGTAAACAAGGGACTTTTTTTATTATTGTCCAAAACGGAAACATATACGGTATCATAATTTTTTGCCGCTCTTTTGATAATATCGATATGGCCGTAAGTTACAGGATCGAAACTGCCGGGATAGATGATTGCTCTGTTCATTTCAGTGCCTTTCTATTTCTTTTCAATAAATACATGTTTATTGGTTTTATACTCTTTTATCTTAAAAATTTCAAGGTTTAAATCATCAAGAAAATCAAACTCTGCATCATAATCGCATTCTACTACAATTATCGTATCTTCGCCAACCAAATCCTCTTTTACGAGCAAAGGAATGATTTCTTTCTCGGAATGAAGTTTAAAAGGCGGATCCAGAAATATAATATCCGGAACTTCTTTTATGCGGTTTTTAACAAAAAACGAAACGTCCTCTTTGTAAACAACAGCCTTATCCGCGAGTTTGGTTTTGGCAAGATTTTCTTTTACGCAGTTAATGGCTTCCTTGGAATTATCACAAAAGTAAGCTTTTGCAGCCCCTCGGCTTAAAGCTTCAATTCCGATTGCTCCGGAACCTGCAAATAAGTCCACAAAAACGCAGTTACCCACATATGACTGCAGACAATTAAAAAGAGTCTCTTTGTACTTGTCTGTCGTAGGCCTTGTATCAAAGCCCTTGGGCGTTATTAAATTAATGCTTCTTGCAGTACCTGCGATTACTCTCATTACAATCTTAACTTGGTTCCTTTTGCGTCACGGTTTGCGAGTTTTATCTTTCCTGAAGGAATATCATTATCATTATAATTGATAACAGATTCAATTGCATTACCTGTAAAGAATACTTTGTCGATTAAAGCATCTCCGTTTAACTTCATACCTCTTACGCCGACAGCCATCTTTTTCTTTTCGGGAATCTGTTCAATCGGGAATTTAAGGAAATATCCGTCGTTTGAAACAAGAATTATGTTCTTCTGCTCATTGTAAATACTTACAGAGCAGATTCTGTCGCCATCCATAAGCTTTGTAGCCTGGATGGTCTTTCTTGTAACATCGAATTCTCCGCCGTCGACAATCTTCATGTAGCTCATCTTGGATACAAATATCAGTCTGAAAAGATTCAGATCGGATTGTGAGCATAAAAGAAGTATCGATGAATCGTTGGATGTATAAGTAGTAATATTATCGATAGGAATACCCTTATCTCTGATTTTTCCGAGTGGAATGTCGGAAACCTTTGCGGTATAAAGCATACCGTTATCACTGAAGAGACAAACTTTACCTGTATTCTTACAGAGTACAGCGAATTTGCTTTCTTCTTTTATGGACTCAAGATTTCTTTCGTATGTAGGAAGATCAACGGCTTTAACGTATCCGAATCTGTCCATAAGAACATATACGTCCATCTCTTCCATCTTCTTTTCTTCGTAAACAGCTTCACCTTCATTTGTGATTACGGTTCTTCTGGGAACTGCATACTGCTTTTTGATTTCTTTTAATTCTTCGCAGATAACCTGAGTCATTGAACTTTTACGTTCAAGAATATCTTCGTATCTGAAGATGTTTGCCATGGTCTGTTCGTGTTCTTTTACGAGCGCATCAAGTTCAAGACCTATAAGCTTATAAAGTCTCATTTCAAGAATGGCATTTGCCTGCTTTTCCGTGAACATAAGCTGCATAGCCATAATCTTGGATTCTTTGCTCTTAAAATGAATGCCGTCTGTAATACCTTCTACAAGGCATTTCTTGGCCATTGCACGGTCTTTTGAACCTCGTAAAATCTCAATGATAAGGTCAATTACGTTGCAGGCACGGATTAAGCCTTCCTGAATTTCACGTTTCTCTTCTTCCTTGGCTAAAAGATTGGTGTATTTTCTGTTATTAAATTCATAAGAAAACTCAACGCATGCTGCGATAATATCTCTAAGAGACATCGTTTCGGGTTTGCCCTTTGAAATTGCAAGCATATTTACGCCAAATGTATCTTCAAGCTTGGTTTTCTTATAAAGCATGTTCTTGAAGTTTTCGATATCGGTATCTCTCTTTAATTCAATAACGATACGAATACCTTCTTTAGAACTCTGATTTGAAATATCAACGATATCAAGAGCCTTCTTTGACTCATATAAAGCTGCGATATCTGATAAAAACTTCGAAATATTGGCACCAATCATCGGATAAGGAATCTCTGTGATAACAAGATTGGTCTTTCCGTTCTTACCTTTTTCAATTTCGACTTTACCACGGACCTTTATTTTGCCGACACCGGTCTCGTATATGTTTAAAAGTTCATCCTCGTTTATTACAATACCGCCTGTAGGAAAATCCGGACCTTTAACATATTTCATCAAATCTTTGGTGGTTAAGTAAGGATCGTTTAAATATGCAAGTGTTGCATCAATTACTTCACCGAGATTATGAGGAGGTATACTTGTAACCATACCTACCGCAATACCTTCGGAACCGTTTACAAGAATGTTAGGAAATTTAACAGGTAAAACACTCGGTTCTTTTTCAGTCTCATCGAAGTTCGGTACAAAATCAACGATATCCTTGTCCAAATCAGCAAGGAAAGCTTCTTCTGTTATCTGCTGAAGTCTCGCTTCGGTATAACGCATTGCAGCGGCTGAATCACCTTCTATATTACCGAAGTTACCGTGACCGTCTACTAAAGCAAGTCCCTTCTTAAACTCCTGCGTCATTACGACAAGCGAATCATAGATTGAAGAATCGCCGTGAGGATGATATTTACCCATTGTATCACCGACAATTCTTGCAGACTTTCTGTAAGGCTTGTCATGTTTTATACCGAGCTCATGCATATCATAAAGAACTCTTCTCTGAACAGGCTTTAAACCGTCTCTGACATCAGGAAGCGCTCTTGCTGTAATAACACTCATAGCATAATCCACAAAGGATTTGCTCATTACTTCGGAATATTCTGTTTTAATAACTTTTCCGGCCATTATAATAAAATCTCTTTCTTAAAATTCTGATTAAATATCGAGTTCTGCTTCGTTAGCATGCTTGTAAATATATTCACGTCTGATTCCGACATCATTACCCATTAAAAGTTCGGTCAGTTTGGACGCCATAGAAGCATCTTCGATAGTTACCTGCTTTAAATTACGTCTCTCGGGATCAAGTGTTGTCTCCCAGAGCTGCTCGGCATCCATTTCTCCAAGACCTTTATATCTCTGTAATGTAAAAGGACCTTTATGTTTCTTTCTGTAAGCTGCAAGCGCCGCATCATCATAGAGATACTCTTCCTCACCTTTTGAAGGAATCGCCTTGTAAAGAGGCGGCATTGCAATATATACATGTCCTTCGAAAATAAGCTCGGGCATAAATCTGTAGAACAAAGTAAGTAAAAGTGTGCTGATATGAGCACCATCGACATCGGCATCTGCCATAATAATGATTTTGTCATATCTTAATTTGGTAATATCAAAATCGTTACCAAAGCCCTCTGAAAATCCGCAGCCAAATGCGTTAATCATGGTCTTAATTTCTGCATTTGCAAGAATTTTATCCATACTTGCCTTTTCTACGTTAAGAATTTTACCTCTGATAGGAAGAATTGCCTGGTATTTTCTGTTTCTTGCAGTCTTTGCGGAACCTCCTGCAGAATCACCTTCGACGATAAATATTTCACATTTTTCCGCTTCTTTTGACTCACAGTTTGCAAGCTTTCCATTTGAATCAAAGGAAAACTTCTGCTTTGTAAGCATGTTTGTCTTGGCTTTTTCTTCGGCTTTCCTGATTTTTGCTGCTTTTTCGGCGCATCCGATGATAGTCTTTAAGGTTTCAAGATTTCTGTCGAAGAAAAGCTGAGCTTCGTCGTTAATTACTTTTGAAACTGCTTTTGCTGCATCCTGGTTATCAAGTTTTGTCTTGGTCTGACCTTCAAATCTGGGCTCGGGATGCTTGATCGAAAGCACGCATACAAGGCCGTTTCTTACTTCGGCACCGGTAAAATTCGGATCTTTGTCTTTTAAGATGCCCAAAGACCTCGCATAGTTATTTATAATCTGTGTGAAAATAGTCTTAAAACCTGTTACATGCGTTCCACCTTCAGCGTTGTAAATATTGTTACAGAAACCTAGTACGTTTTCATGGAACTCATCCACATACTGGAAAGCGCAGTCTACAATCACATGCTCGCTCTGACCGTGCAGACAGATTACGTCATGCAAAGCTTCCTTTTCGGCATTTAAATCTTTTACGAAGCCTTTAATTCCTTCCTCTTCGTGATAAACGATTTTTTCTTTTACGTCGCGTTTATCTTCGAATATAATCGTAAGTCCGGGGTTTAAATATGCAGTCTCGTGAATTCTTGACTTAATATCCTCGGATCTGAAATATGTCTTTTCAAAAATCGTATCGTCCGGCATAAAAGTAATGCTGGTACCGGTTTCTCTGGTCTTACCGCACACGGGCAAAAGTCCGTCTTCAAGTTCGAGAACGGGCTTTCCGAATTCGTAAGCATCTTTATAAATGCATCCGTCTCTTTTAACCGTAATATCAAATCTCTTTGACAACGCATTAACTACAGATGAACCTACACCATGAAGACCACCGGCATTTTTGTAGACATCATTGTTAAACTTACCGCCGGCGTGAAGTGTGGTAAGCACGATTCTCTCGGCCGTAATGCCTTTTTCGTGTCTGTCTACGGGAATGCCTCGTCCGTTATCGGAAACTGTCGCAGAACCGTCAGCATTAAGTGTAACATTGATGGTATCGCAGTAACCCGCCATATGCTCATCGACAGAGTTATCCATTATTTCGTATACAAGATGATTAAGTCCTTTGGTAGATGTCGAACCGATATACATACCGGGTCTTTCCCTGACGGGTTCAAGACCTTCGAGGACCATAATCGAACTTGAATCATAAACTTCTTTTTTAGGTGCCATTTTAATCTCCGTTTATTTGAGAATTCTTTAAATTGCAAGAATTTTAAAGTCATTTTTAAACTGAATGCCTTCATGCGAACATTCTTTCGCATTCTTTCAAATTATATCATAAAAGATACACAAATAAAAGAAAAAAAATACACGATATGGTGGATTTATAAACAAATAACCACATCATGTATTTTATGATTAAAAACATAAAATTCCGGGACAGAGTTTTCTGCCCCGGATATCCAAAACGAATATTATCTTAAGTCATATATCGGTAAATTCTTGTCGGTCAGTTCCTGATAATATTCATCCGAATACAAATTGCCATAATTATATTCTATAAAATTTTCATTTTCGGATACGGTAATTTCAAAGATAAAAGTCTTTTCATCGTTGACGGTATTTACTATAATCGCTGAGTCTCCGAGAGGCAGATCCGTTATATCTTCATATACGATTGTCCTTTCATTAGCGTTATAAATTTCAGCCGGGAAATTAAAGTAAAAGACTCTTCTGTTTCCTTCATATTCGTCAGCCAGATCATTTAATGAATTTTTTATTGCATCAATATCTGCGTTTCCGGCAGCTTCTCTTAAACCGGCAATAATCTGTGCCTTTTTGTCGGCATCCTGAAATTCTTTTAAAGTGTACCAAAAGCAGCCTTTAATTGTATAGTAAAGTTCTTCTGTAGAAGCACCTTCGTCAACACTGGCGGATAAAAGAATAAAATCATCCGTTCCGTCGCCCTTAACTTTTAAATAAAGCGAATATTCGGTTTCGCCGTCTTCAATGGGATTGTAGAACACAACTTGGTCATCCTTAAAATCAACCTGCTGGACATTTTGGCCGTCCATTTCAACAAATGAAGTTTCGGTATCGCTACCGTTGCCAAATACATAAAATCTGTTGTCGATTACACCTTTAACATATTTTATTATTCCGTTATCGGTAGCTGCATTTGCGATGATTCCGGTTCCGAGAACTATTGCGAAAAACGATGCTGCAATTGCCGCCACGCGTAAAATATATACATTACTCTTTTTCTTGCCAACGTTTTCTATTATTTTCCTGTTTAATTCATCCGAAGCATTTATATCAATTTTTAAAGCTTCTTTGATCATTTCTTCTTCTTTACTCATAACCTTTTTCCTCCAGTTTAATCTTAAGCGAGCCTTTTGCCGTGTTTAATCTGCTTTTTACGGTACCTTCGGGGATTCGTAAACAATTACCGATTTCCTTTAAAGACATATCCGCAAAATAAAAGAGATAAACCACTTGTCTTTGTTTAATGGGAAGTTCATGAATGCCTTTCCTTAAAAGAGCGTAAAGTTCTTTTTCTTCGACCTTTTTCTCGGTACAAAAGTCCGATGACAGATTGGAATTAAAATCAAACTGCTCATCATCCAAAGATTCTTCTTTTCTTCTTATTTTTTTTCTGATGATATTTTTATATAATCTCGTAGCTATTCCCAGGCAGTAATTTCGTTCTTTTATAAAAGAAGAATCCTCACTTTCCTCAATCTTTTGTATCTTTTCAAAAGCTTTGTAAAGAGTTTCCTGGTACAAATCATCGGCGTCTTCACGGCTTCCTGTTAAGTGATAACAAAACTGATATATATCCTTACCGCGTATTTCAATCAGTTTTTCCAAATCATGTTTAGTCATTTAGTACCTCTCGCAGTTTCTTGAAAGCTTTCACTAAATAAATGTCGCAAAATCATAAAAGGTTCATTTTTTCATAAAAAAAGGTTTCTCATAAAAGAAACCTTTAATATAATGCATCGGCAAATTCTTTTGCTTTAAAGAACAAATCTCTGTCTCTGTAAATATCGGCTATTTTAAATCTTACATCACCGCTTTGTCTGACACCGGTCAAATCTCCGGGACCTCTTAATCTTAAATCCTCGTCGGCGATATAAAAGCCGTCGTCCGATTCAAGCATTACGTTTAATCTTTCATTCTCTTCTTCTTTGCCGGAGCCGTTTATGAGTATACAGAAGGATTCAAGTTTACCTCGCCCTACTCGGCCTCTTAACTGATGAAGCGTCGCAAGGCCGAATCTTTCGGCATTTTCGATTAAAATAACTGTCGCATTCGGAACATCGATACCTACTTCGATTACGGTGGTGGATACAAGTATGTCTATATCGCCGTTTGCGAAATACTGCATTACGCGGTTCTTTTCGTTGTTTTTCATTCGTCCGTGAAGAATTCCTATTCTTACGTCTTTAGGCATTAATTCTTTTAGAAACTTTGCGTAATCGGTTACATTTGAAAGATTTGTATCTTCGTTTTCTTCAATCATAGGACAGACGATTATTGCCTGCTGACCTGCTTTAACCTTCGTGTATAAAAATCTTAATCCGTCAAGTCTGTCGTTTGCAGTTCTTAAACCGGTTTTAATCGGTATTCTGTTTAAAGGCTTATCTTTTATAACCGAAACCTGAAGACCTGTATAATAAACGGATGCCAATGTTCTCGGAATAGGTGTTGCGGAAAGACTTAATACGTGAGGTGTATTACCTTTTTCATTTAAGGTTTCTCTCTGTAAAACACCGAATCTGTGCTGCTCGTCTGTTATTACAAGCGCAAGATCTTCAAACTCTATATTGTCTTCAATAAGCGCATGTGTGCCTACTACCAGGTTAATATCACCGTCGGATAAACCGCTTAAGATTTCCTTTCTCTGTGAGGCTGTAGTTGAGCCCGATAAAAAGGCTATATTTAAATTAAGCGAATATCTCTCGTTTAAATCTTTAAACTTAGTAAAATGCTGTGCGGCAAGAACTTCCGTAGGAGCCATAAAAGCGCTCTGATATCCGTTTGAAGCACATAAAACGCAAGAAAGAAAAGCAATGATTGTTTTACCGCAGCCAACATCGCCCTGAACAAGCCTGTTCATTACATATCCGCCTGTTAAATCTTCCAAAATATCATTTAAGGCATCATTCTGTCCCCTGGTTAATTCAAAAGGAATCTGAGTCTTAAAACGAGCGTATTCGGCAGTCTCTATAAATACATAATTTGATTTTAAACGATTATAAGCTTTTTTGATTTCATTTAATTCAATAAAGAAATCATAAAACTCTTCAAACGCAAGTCTGTTTCTTGCATTAATATAATCTTGTGAATCTACGGGGAAATGTATATCCGCCAGGGCTCTCGATAATGTCGGAAATTTAAACTCTTCAACTATCTTTTCACTCAAAGAGTCCTTAAACGGCGAATAATGTTCTATAGATGCATTTACGTACTTTGAAATAGTCTTGGAATTAATGCCTTTTGTCAGAGGATAAACAGGCTGAAGATTCTTCAGGCTTTCAATGTATTCTGAAATCTTATGAATTTCAGGCATTTCAAAGGCATAGTGTCTGCCTTTTCTTTTAACTACTCCTAAAAACACCCATTCGCTGCCTTTTTTCAGTAAGTTTCTAAGATATGTAACTCTGAAGAAAGTCATGGATACTTTTCCGGTTGCATCATATCCCGAAACAGTAGTTACTGCATTATTGGCTGTTTTCTTAAAATAAAAATCATCGTCGACAGTAAGTCTGACAGCGCAGAGTTCTCCCTCTTTAAGCTCATTTACTTTAGAAAGAGGCGGCATTTTCTTATAAGTTCTCGGGAAATAAGAAATCAGATCGAATACGGATTCTATCCCTAAACGCGCAAAAAGGGCGGCGTTTTTATCGCCTACCCCTTTTAACTCTTTGATTGATACATTCTTTAAATCGTTTAAATTCATTGAATTACTCTACTGATACGATGTAATAATATATCGGCTGTCCGCCTATCTGGATTTCAACTTCAACATCTTCGTAAAGTTCTTCCAGATCGGACTTTAATTGTTCGTAATCTGTTTCTTCAACATCTGAACCAACATAAACGGTAATGACGCAGGTGTCGTCATCAACCATTTCTGCAATCATTTCTTTTGTTACAGAATCTCTGTCGGAACCGACTGATAAAATACCTTTATCTCCGATGCCCATGTAATCGTCTTTCTGGATTACCTTATCGTCGATTTCTGTATCTCTTACTGCATATGTTACCTGACCGGTTTTAACATTGTTAGCACCTTCAGTCATATTATCTGTGTTTTCGTCAACAGATGAATCAGGTAAGAAATTAATTAATGCTGCAATTCCCTGAGGAACAGTCTTTGTAGGAATAACAATAACTTCTTTATCTTCGGTTAAATCTCTTGCCTGGTTTGCCGCAAGGATAATATTCTTATTGTTCGGGAAAATGAATACATGCTTTGCGTTGACTTTATCAATTGCATTTAAAACATCTTCCGTCGAAGGATTCATGGTCTGACCGCCTTCGATAATATAATCAGCACCGATTGACTTAAAGATTTCACTCATACCGTCGCCGACAGATACTGCAATAAATCCGTATTCCTTGGCTTCTTCTTTAATCTCGGGCTTAATTTCCTCTTTTACGGGCTCTGCTTTTGCTTCTGCAGTTTCTTCTTTTCCTTCAAGCTTTAAGTTTTCAACCTTAATATCGGTTAAAACACCCTGCTTAAGTGCTCTTTGAATAATAAGACCGGGATCGTTGGTATGGCAGTGAACTTTAATATTTCCGTCTGTCGGAACAATATTAATGCTGTCACCAAGAGCCTCGAGGAAGTTTTTAAGATCCTGTTCTGTCTTTGCATTAAATGGTTTGTTTAAAAGAATCGTAAAATCAGTTCTGTAACTGTATTTAAGCTCATTGGCTATACTGTCAGAACTTTCTTTCTTTTCAACTTTAGCGGAAGCTTTCTGTGAAGCAATATTTGTTTCAACATCTTTTCCTTCAAAAAGATCAAGCGCACCGTGTAAAAACTCCATCAGACCCTGTCCGCCGGAATCGACTACGCCCGCCTGTTTAAGTACGGGTAAAAGATCGGGAGTTTTTAATAAAACTTCATCGGCGTAAGCTATTACTGTTTCAAGGAAAACAGTCAAATCTGTTTCGCCGTTCTTTCTTAATTCTTCTGCTTTGTCATAAACTCCTGAAGCTACAGTAAGAATTGTACCTTCCTTGGGCTTCATAACAGCCTTATATGCAGTCGCTACAGAGTTTTTGCATGCATCTGTAATAATATTGATATCAAGCTCTTTTTCTTCACAGGCAATTTTTGTAAAGCCTCTGATAAGCTGAGATAAAATTACACCGCTGTTTCCTCTCGCACCTCTTAAGGAACCTGAAGAAATAGCTTTGCATGTAGCTTTCATGTCCGGGTCTTCAAGATTATTAAGCTCTTTGTACGCTGACATTATAGTCATTGTCATGTTGGTTCCTGTATCACCGTCGGGAACAGGGAAAACATTGAGCTCATTTATATAATCTTTGTTTTTTTCAAGATTACATGCACCTGCCATAAACATTCTGGCAAGCAGTTTTGAATCGATCGTATTCTTAGACACGATAATCCTCCTTATTCAACAACGCTGACGCCTTCGATGAAGACATTGACTTTTTCAACATCCAAACCGGCGAACTGTTCAACATTGTATTTAACTTCACTCATTACGTTATTTGCAACGGCTGTAATTGAAACGCCGAAAGCAACGATGATGTGAAGATTGATAGTAAGTTTATTATTGTCAAGAGAAACAGAAATACCCTTTGACATGCTGTCTCTTTTAAGGATGCTTGCAACACCCTCGGCAACATTAATCTGAGCCATGCCTGCAACACCGTAGCATTCCAATGCTACATTTCCTGCGTATTCAGCTATGACATTGTTGTTAATGGAAACGTTACCTAAATGCGTATCAAGAGTTCCTTTCATATAGTCCCCTCCTCGTTTTTTAACACACTGCTACACATTATATTACCTGAATTCAAAAAAATAAACAATATTCACATAATGTTAATAAAATTTACAATTTTTTCAATTTATAGTTGCCTTTTAAATTTATTTTGGGTATAATACTAACGTTGTGGATTGTGGAGAAGCATTCTCCTTATCCTTTTTGTCAGTTTAAGGAGGTGTTAAAAAATGGCTAAATGCGATATTTGTGATAAAGGCGTTCATTTCGGTAACAACGTAAGCCATTCACACAGACGTTCAAATCATATTTGGAATTCCAATATCAGAACAGTTAAGTGTAAGGTTAACGGTACCACAAAGACCATGCATGTTTGCACAAGATGTTTAAAGTCAGGCTTGGTTGAAAGAGCGTAATTATTACTAAAAAGATTATTCGTGCTTGTCCGATTGGACAGGCACTTTTTTTATGTTTTTTTCTCATAAAAAAAGCAGGTAGTAAAATTACTCTCCTGCTTTTATGCTTTCATCTGTATATCATGCAGCAATGTCTCGTATTCCCTGGTAATATTCTGCAATGTATAAGTATCTCCGGCATCCGTGTCCGGATGAAAAACCTTTACAAGGTCTTTATATCTCTTTTTAAGAGCTTTCTCATCAGTAATGCCTTTAAAGAAAATTCCCTGACGGTATTCAAGCTGCGGCACTTTTCTTAAAGTATTACTGCGATTTTTTAAGTTTTGAAATTCTGCTTTTTCGCGGTTTAATTTAAGCCTGTCTTCATCCAGTTTCTTTATTTCATCTTCAAGCAGACCTTTTCTTATATTGTAATCATTGATGTCTTCTTCAAGATTCTTTCTGGATTTTTCTATACGTTCATTTATTTCATCGGCTTCCTGTTCGAACTGCCTGCGGCCTTCTTCAAGTCTGGCCATGGACTCTTCAAGTTCTTCCTTTTCTTTAAAAACCGATATTCTCAATTCCTCAAGATCAGCCCTATCGGTTTTGATTCTAACATTTTCTCTGTAAAGTTGAACTTTTAATTCCTCAAGTTCTTCAGGAGAATTTGAATCGCGAAGTATTGAGATGAAATTATCCATATATTATTCTTCGTTTTCCTTAGGGAATGCTGTTTCTATTGCGTTGGCGTCTGTAACTCCGTCCTTATTCTTCTTAACTGCGATACGGTCAAGAATATCGGGAACGAGATCGATTAACTTGGTAACGGAATCCTGGTTCTTAATATTGACTAATCTTGTATGTCCGTTTGAAATAACAAGAACTGCAGAAGGAGTCATTTTTCCCGATAAAGCACCCATTCCTCCGTTTTTCTTATCACCCTTGGCTGCACCAGCGCCAACACCGAAGGAAACATCCACAAGGGGAACTATAATTGTATCTCCGACTTTGGTAGGATCTCCGACAACGGTTTTTGTGGATAAAAATCCATCCATTCCTTCCATCAAAGAATTAATCAAGCCGTCAAAATTATTTTCTGCCACGAATCTTTCCTCCTTTTAAAATCAGTATAACCAGTTTCCTTAAATGTCTGTTTGCAAATACCTTAAATGCAAATCTCAGGAAAACGATTAACTGTACTCTTCCACTTACGTATCCGTCAAATTCAAATTCGTTTCTATCCCAGACGGGAGTAAAATCAATTTCTCTTCCAAACAATCCTCTTGCCATGCATATGTAACCGTGTACTTTGCCGGTAAGATAAGGATCTTCATCGCCGTATTTAATCTTAAGTCTCCATTTCCTGGGCCAGATATGTTTCATGAACTTTATCATTAAATCCCAGAAGAGTTTTAATGTAGGTTTTACGGACGGATGATTTAAAACTTTCCAGTAGTACTTGATGTATTTCTTGGTCTTGTTCCACTGGTCTATTTTCTCATTTACAAACCTCTTAAAATTATACCACTTTTTCCTGATGTTTAAAATAAAATCTTTTATGGAAGACAGAAATGTTATGTTTTTTTCAACAGCATTCATTTCGTCTATTTCATCCGGCTCATTAAGGAATGCTTCGACTTCTTCCTCAGTAATGGTATATTCCTCTGTATCGGTCTCGGGAATTGTATCTTCTTCCAGGTTTGCTTCATCGGTAGTGGCTGCTTCTGTTGTTTCAGATTCGGGCTTTTTTTCTTTCTTTGATAATTTATCCGAAAGCTTTTGAACAAACTCTATCAGTTCGGGAATTTCTTTATCAAAGATTTTAATTCCGAATATCCTAAGCGACATCCATCCCATCATTTCTTTGTAATAAACCCTGACTCTGAAGAACGACAGGAAAAACGTCATCAGAAAATAGAAATAAAGTTTATCTTTATTCGAACCGCCGATTTTATATCTGAACGGAACAAACAGAAATATATTCAAAATAATAAGTGCAAGAACAATTAATGCGCCAAGCACTATTCCGATAATTGCAAGAACTTTAAGCATACATCTTTCCTCCGGAAATCTTTAACAATTTCGGAAGTACCGTGCCTTCTTCTATTTCGGGAAGTGATGCAAGATATGCAATATAATCAAGATTCTTTACTTTTATGAGGCAGTTCTCAATCATATGGCATGTTAATTCTTCTGCAGAATCATAATCCTTTGCCAGTCCGACAATTAAAGGCGGATTGTTTTTATAGTGTCTCTGAAGCAGAAACATCCAGTCGCAAAATTCAAGTTTTGAGGTATATTCATTTAAGATTATTACAAAAAACGGATCTGTAATAATCTTCTTTCTTTTTTCCATATTCTCTTTTATTTCGTCGATTTTTGAAAAGCAGTAATCATCGACATAAATATAATCAGAGAAGTTCATAAAATATCCTAAAATCCAGTCTTAAAAATGCAACACATACACAGAAAATTATACAATAAAACACGTTTAATTGAAAGATAATCTATAGAATGCCGTTCTTCATGTGGAAAGCCGTAAAATCATACGGAGGTTCGCTGTTTATACCGTTAAATACATTCTCAAAGAAGTCAGTAATTTTTTCAATGTCATTAGTATTCTCATCCGTAAAAGAGAAAATAAAACATCTTAAATGTCTGTCTTTTAAACGGTTAAAATACTTATGTAAAGATGTAGGCTTGGAATTATAAATCGTATTAAAGCAGAGCGAATCATCACACTGTATATAAACTTTAAAATCTACGCCGAGTCTGTCTTTAAGAGTTACAAAGTTTTCTTTATCTGACAAACCTTTCCGGCATTTACCTGTAGTTTTTAACACGCAGTTGGCTGTATGCATTAAAGGCGCTCTTCCGTACATAAGAAAACTGAAACTCTTGTTAATTTCCGGAATATCATAAAGACTTAATTCAAGAGGCGCAGTAATTTCATCAAACAACTTCGAATTTAAAGATGCGCTCATATTGTTGTAGCTGTAGATGTTTACATTAGAACAGATTTCTTTGCTGAAACTTTTTTCTTTTAAGAGCTCATATGCATCATACTGATTAACATAAACGCCTTTTATTAAATCGTTTCCTTTAGCAAAATCAATTAAATCTTCAAATTCGGACAGATTTAATGATCTTAAAACAGGCGGAAGTTCAAGGTATAAGGCCTTTCCGCTCTTTGAGATTAATTCTTTTGATTCAGCTTTACCGATTATATCTTTATTAATCACAACTGAATCATAAAAATCATTGTTTAAAACATATTTAAACTGCTCAATTGTTTTAACAAATGCTCTGTTTTCTGATATTTTATCATCTGTTGCTGTATCAGCTTCTAAAGCATTGTTAACGAATTCAAATAAGTTTTCATTAGAATTAGAAACCGATTCATTTTTACTGTCTAAGCCGGAATTATATATCTCAATTTCAAGCATTTCCACCGCTTCTCTTCTAAGCTTATTTACAAGAGAAGACGGCACAAAAGAATTATCAACCGTAATTTTACATTCACAAAGCTCAAAATCAGTATTACCGAGTTTCTTTAATTGCTTTAAAACATCTTCCTCGGATGTAGGAGCCTTTTGAGCGGTTTCTATTATTTCTTCGGAAACGGCTTCGGCCGAATACTCTTTACCGTTTATAACTGCATAAACCTTTAATACTGCATTTTCTCCGGGAATTGCTTTGAATTCAAATTTAATTTTCTGCTTCAAAGGAGCATCAATATATTTCTCAATTACAACTTTTTCAAGTGCTTCATCAACTTTCGCATATGCGCCTTTTTTAATTGTCACCATTTTACGTGAAGATACTCTGTCATAATATCCAGTACCTGTCGAAGTTCTGGAATACAGAGTTTTAAGTATATTTTTATCTTCTTCGCTTATAATCAGCTCTTTACCGGGATTTTCAAGACAGTAATCAATATATTTTCGATAAATCGCCGTTACACCGGCTGCATAAGAAGGACTTTTAAGTCTGCCTTCAATCTTAAAAGAATAAATACCCGCATTAATCAGTCTGTCGATTATCTCAACAGTATTCATATCAGCAAGGCTTAATATATAAGACTCTTTGTCATCAAGTACATAAGGCTGTCTGCAGGGACCCTTGCATCGTCCTCTGTTTCCGGAGTTGCCGCCTAAGAATGATGAGAATAAACACATTCCCGAATACGAATAACACATTGCTCCGTGAATAAAGCATTCGGTCTCTATTCCGGTAGATGTAATTTTCTTTACTTCAGGCAAAGTTAATTCTCTTGCAAGCACTACTCTCGCAGCACCTAGTTTTTTATAAAACTCAGCACCGTATTTACTTGTTACAACAGCCTGCGTGGATACATGGATATCCAGATCTTTAAAAGTTTCTTTTATGTACTTAAAAACACCTATATCCTGCACAATAACTGCATCAAGGCCGCTCTGATACAAAGGATTTAAAAACTCTTTTAGATTTTCAAGTTCATTGTTCTTTGTAAGCGTATTAACTGTCAAAAATACTTTTCTGTTAAACAAATGCGCATAACGAATGGCTTTTATGAGCTCTTCATTCGAAAAATTTACCGCACTTGCTCTGGCGCCATACATATTGCCGGCAAGATATACTGCATCTGCACCTGCATTTATCGCACCTAAAAACGAACTGTATTCACCTGCGGGAGAAAGTAATTCAACCATTTAAACCTCATAAAAGATAAAGACATGAAAAAACCGCATGAAAAATCATACGGTTTTGTTTTTATTTATTCCAATCGCCTTCAAGTCTTGCTATCATGTTATCCTTCGATATGATTTCTGTCTTTGCATTATCAAGCTTAATCTGCGTTGAAATAAGTTCGTGCTTGATATTGCATAAATCGTTATCTTTGGAGTTTAACTCTTCTTCGAGCAAATCAATTCTTGCTTTGGCCTTGAAATAATCATCAGCCATATTTAAAAGCAAAAGAAGATTCTGATACTGACTGTTCAGTCTTTTATATGCATCTTCACCTTCAAAATCACTGATTTTGGAATTTATATAAGATGCAACCTTTTGTAAATATTCCTCGGATTCATATCCTGAAATATAATAAACCTTGCCACCAATAATTACTTCAATTTCGCTCTTGCCGGTCATTTAAACATACCCCGTTTATATTCTAAATCAAATAAAAGTATACAAAAATAATTAATCCTTTTCAAGCCCAAGATGTGCATAAGAAAGGTCGGATGCGACTCTACCTTTAGGGGTTCTCTGAATAAATCCAAGCTGTAACAGATAAGGTTCGTAAACATCCTCAATTGTTTCGGTTTCTTCTGACAAAGAAGCAGCCAGAGTTTCTACTCCGACAGGTCCGCCTTTGAAACGTTCAATAATCATTTCGAGGTATTTTCTGTCGGTTGCATCAAGTCCGTATTTGTCGATATCAAGCATATCGAGGCACTCGTCTGTAATCTGCTTTGAAATAATGCCTTCATTTGCAACAAGTGCATAGTCTCTGACTCTCTTTAAAAGCCTGTTGGCAATTCTCGGCGTACCTCTTGATCTTCTTGCAAGTTCCGATGCAGATTCGATATCTAAAGAAGTATCAAGTCTGTTAGCGGATTTCATAACGATCCTTGAAAGTTCGTCTATCGAATAATATTCAAGCTTGTGAATTTCACCGAATCTGTCACGAAGAGGAGCCGTAAGCATGCCTATACGTGTTGTAGCGCCTATCAGAGTGAATTTGGGCAGCTTCATACGTACACTTTTAGCAGCAGGTCC